>Ga0190273_10000034_pt1 | contig 94175 bp, 82 predicted proteins | sample Popmic504IS_FD_134513 | JGI IMG/M metagenome (GOLD analysis project Ga0190273, IMG submission 134513) | Populus adjacent soil microbial communities from riparian zone of Shoshone River, Wyoming, USA - 504 IS | ecosystem: Environmental > Terrestrial > Soil > Riparian zone > Trees stand | place...
AGGCCAATACTTCCACCAGTAATGCCTATCCGCAAGACTTCCTTAGTTACCCCAGCGTTAACAACACTATTGGCCAGGCCAATACTTCCACCGGTAATGCCTATCCGCAAGACTTCCTTAGTTACCCCAGCGTTAACAACACTATTGGCCAGGCCAATACTTCCACTGGTAATGCCTATCCGCAAGACTTCCTTGGATTCCCTACAGACAATAACGCCATTGGACAAGCCGGCATGGATACTGGTCAGGCCTATCCGCAAGATTTTTTAAACTTCCCTTCCTTTTAGAGGTAGCTTCACGGCACAGCAGCCAGGCTTGTTAAATCAAGTCAAAGCCTCCGTGAGTAGTCATCCAACAGGCATTAGCTCAAGTTCTTTCTAAGTTCTTGTTGCAAAAGCATCGCATTTCTTACTTTTTCAGTATACTGAGCCTATTATGTTCGTAGATCACGCAACAATTCAAATTCAGTCTGGTGCTGGCGGCAACGGTATGGTTGCTTGGCGACGAGAAAAATACGTGCCGTTCGGCGGACCTGCCGGTGGTCACGGTGGCCTTGGTGGTTCTGTCTACCTTAAGGCAAGTCTTGATCTGAGCACTCTGCTCGATTTCAGATATCAAGCCCTTTACAAAGCCGAAGATGGCGAAAAGGGCGGTATTAAAAACTGCCAGGGCAAAATGGGCAAGGATCTTATTATTCTTGTGCCCTGTGGAACCATCGTGTTCGATGCGGACACAAACGCAGCGATTGCTGACCTCACCAACCCTGGTGATGAAGTGATGGTTGCAACGGGTGGTCGTGGAGGTAGAGGAAACTCAAGTTTCAGCTCCTCACGTCGTCAATCGCCTCAGTATGCAGAACCCGGTGAGCCTGGCATTGAGCGGAGCATAAGACTTGAACTTAAACTCATTGCTGAAGTTGGCATTATCGGCCTTCCAAATGCTGGAAAATCCACGCTAATCAGTGTCATAAGCGCTGCTAAGCCTAAAATTGCAAATTACCCGTTTACAACGTTGGTTCCCAACTTAGGCGTTGTTAGAAAACCCAATGGGGATGGCTTGGTTGTTGCCGATATTCCTGGGTTGGTAGAAGGTGCCAGCGACGGTATTGGACTAGGACACGAGTTTTTGCGCCACGTTGAACGTACTCGCCTTCTGTTGCATTTAGTAGATGCTACGGAAATTGATGAAAATCTTGAACCGCTGGGAATGCAGCAATTCGACCTAATCAATGCAGAACTGCAAAAATATAGTCCTCGTCTTGCAAAGAAACCTCAGATTGTCATTCTCTCTAAGCAAGACGCAGCCGATCCTGAAACCATTGAAACACTCCTAACCGAGCTGAAAAATCGGGGCATTGCTGAAATTTTTGTAATTTCTGCCGCAACACGTCAGGGCATTGAGCCTTTAATGCATCGCGTTTTAGAACAACTTGAATCCTTACCAGAAGATACAGCTGTTGTAGAAATTGTTCCCGATCCCAAAGCAACGGATAATGATGATAGCGGCTTTTTTATTAATCGCCGTAGCAAAGCCTTCTATGTAGAATGTGGCAAAATTGACCGCCTCTTCAGCGTAACCGATTTCCGGAACCGTGAAGCAGCGCAACGATTGCTCAATATTTTACGAGCAATGGGTATTTATAAGGCACTCGATAAAGCGGGTGTTCGTGAAGGACATACGGTTCACATGGGTGGTATGGAGTTCGACTACTTCTCCGAATTAGAAGAAAGAAACTCATCGGATACCACTGCTTCTAGCCGGGTAGCGCGTTCTTTCTTAGCGCCTCGTGCAAAAGAGGAGACTATACCAGCCTTTGAACTTGATGATTCTGAAGCAAATGACGACTGGGATAGAGACGATCTCGACAGTGCTCCCAAGGAAAATAACGAAGAGCTCTTAAGTTTGTAAAAGCCATGGCTACCATGAGTCCAGAACTGTCAGGTCGGGAAATTCTCAAAAAGTTTGGCAAAGAGATTGTGGGCCGTCAACGCACCTTAATGGTTGGTGCCGTGATTATGGCAATTCCTGCTGCGTGGATTACGAAAGTCCACATGGGATGGAAGCATAGCCCTGACGCTAAAAAAAGAATGCTCATTGCTCAAGCCACCTTTTGGACGAGTATGTTGCTTGGCTTTAAGGTTCTCCATGCAGCACTTTTCACCTTGCCTGATCGAAAAGTACTGATGCCTCAAGGATTTATAGGATTACTTCGGCAGTTGGGTAAACGAACAACGCGAGGTCCAGCTGCAGCTAAACTCACTGTGATTGGGGGTGGATTAGGTGGCTTTGTCGGTAGCATGATTGGTGGTTTTTCCGGTGGGGCTGCATTGGGTAAAAAGTTAGTTCCGAAACCACCCAGAGGCGAGCAGGTGAATCAAGCACCAATGCTGAATCAAGTTTCTCCGGCACCGATATTTCTCCAGTCAGGCAGTCCATCAATTGGTGGGAATCTCTTCACTGTTTCAAAACCGTATTTATATAACTCTAACCCCTCTCCTCTCCTTCGAACCCAACTGAAATAAAACAATACTTAACAAATACAAACAAAGTAAATCTGTTTTTCTTTTATATAGACGGTTCGCTATTTAGAGGGGGATATGTATGGCTTCAACTGAGAGGATTATGAGTGGCTTCAGCCAATTCCCTCATTGGCATATCTCAGCAGAAAAACAAAAAACCGAGTTCAGTGAGCTAAAAAAAGCCTTACCGCCTGAGCTAAGTAACTTTGTTGATACCGCTTTCTTTTCCGAAAAAGCGAACAAAGAGCTCACAAAACCCAACACTAAAGCACATTTAAATCCAGGTAGGTCAGGAGAGGATTCTTTAAGAGGAAAACCTCCAATACCGTGGTTTATTGCCTTTCTATTTCAACACCCAACCCTCTTAAATGGCAATAAACTCCAAGGTCGAATCCCAGCAAGCCAAGCGCTAAGAAACGATCACCCCTTTATTTTCAACACACTTCTAAAAGGGCATTCACCCCAGATAGCTCGTTGGATTAATGAAAAAGACTACCTAGGTGAAACACCGCTCCATACAGCAATTGCAAAGCAGCATACACCTGAAGCATTAAGACTTATTGATTTAGGGGCTGATCCCTTTCTCAAAAACAACCACGGACAGACAGCTCTAGATTCCCTTGCTGAACAAGGCAAAGTTGAGCAAATAAAGTCTGTCTTGAACAAGGTGAATGCTTTTAAAGAGTGGTCATCAGACCCTGCCATTCAAAAACTCGAACATACAGCTCAAGAAATGCGAATTCAAATTGACAGACATAAACGCGACTACGAAGCATTATCTTCAGCGAATATAGAAAAAGAACTGTTCAATCTGTGCCACTCGGACTGGGGTACCGATACAGTCCCTAAAATATATGGGTGGTCTGAAGCAGGCTTTGACTTTAACAAACGAATGGTTAGTGAAGTCCCTTTGTACTGGGCTATAGAAAATAAAAAACCTGCAATGGCAAAAGCCTTACTCCGCTCAGGAGCTGATCCTTCAGCAACCTGGCCCTTAGGCACGCAAGTGGATTTAGCCATTCAAAAAAAACAAAATGACATCCTGAAAGAAATGCTCCATGTGGGAGCCGACATCCACAGACTCAATGGGTTCGGACGGCAAGCCGTCTTTAAAGCCATTCAATATGAGAATTATGAGTCTGCTCAACTGCTTGCTCAAGCGGGTGCAGATGTAAAAGAAGGTTTAAATTACATGAAAATGTGGCCCGATTATGGCGATTATCCCAAAGCAATCAAAGCACTAGAACCCTTTGAAAAGCAAAGCTAACTAATTACATGCTAAAAGCGCTAGTCTGCCTATTGAATGGCAATGGCAGGATAAAGACCGTCATCAAATTGAGGGGATAGAGCTTGATACTGGGCTAAGGGGAGTTCATCCAAAGTTAAATCCGCCGCATGCGCTAAGCGCACCGCCTGACCGGAAAGATTATACGCTTCCCGAAAAGGGACACCTTTCGCCGTGAGGTAATTGGCAAGCAGGGTCGCATTCAAAAAGCCCTTACCAATGGCTTTGCGCATCACATCTTCATTGGGTTTCATGGTTTCAATCATGGGCGTGAAAGCACGCAGGCAAATACTAAGCGTATCAATCGCATCGAAGAGAGCTTCTTTGTCTTCCTGCATGTCCTTGTTATACGCCAAGGGTAGCCCCTTCATCATGGTAAGTACGGCTATAAGATCCCCATACACACGACCAGTTTTTCCACGAACAAGTTCGGCCAAATCTGGATTTTTCTTTTGCGGCATCATGCTACTGCCCGTGGTGAAAGCATCATCCAGTGTAATAAACCCAAATTCCTGACTACACCAGAGGATAATCTCTTCACTAAAACGGCTCAAATGCATCATCGTAATCGACGCTGCGCTTAAAAATTCCAGCACGTAATCTCGGTCAGAAACCGCATCCAATGTGTTTTCCATCACACCTGTAAAGCCGAGCGCTTTGGCCGTCGCCTGACGATCCAAGTCGAAAGAGGAACCCGCTAAAGCACCTGCGCCCAATGGGCAAGTCGCCATAAAGCGAGTACAGCAATCGACTAAACGAGATTTATCCCGGCCAAACATGGCTGCATACGCACCCAAGTGTTTTCCAAAGGTAACTGGTTGCGCCCGTTGTAAGTGGGTATAACCGGGCATTAATACTGAGACATGTGCTTCAGATCGCTGATTCAAAACAAGGATCAATTGCTCCAGCAACACACAGAGATCATCAATTTCCTGCGCCAGATAAAGACGGAGATCGGTTGTAACCTGATCGTTCCGACTCCGGCCCGTATGAAGCTTTTTGCCCGCTTCACCGATACGGCGGGTGAGCTCCAGCTCGACAAAGGTATGGACATCTTCCACCGATAAATCGACCGGTAATTTTCCGGCCTCAAAGTCGGCGAGCATCGCTAGTAAACCACTGACAATCGCTTTTGCATCTTCAGGCAAAATGATGGCCTGGGCACCTAACATGGTGGCATGAGCCATTCCTGCCCGAAGATCCTGCTTCAAAAGACGTTGATCGAAGCCGATGGAACGATTGAGCTGATCCATCAGTTCGCTGACTTCTCCGGTACTACGACCGCTCCAAAGCTTGGATTTGTTTGCCGATTGCTGATTGTTTTCAGACTGGTTTACAAGCGTGTCACCCATTGTGTCTTTAACCCTTATTTACTCAGGAGTTCTTCATCTTTCAAAGCAGCCGCTTCCGCCGCCGCAATTCTGGAGCGCATCAAAGCCTGTACTCTGGAAGGCAAGCCGTAAAGGGTAATAAAACCTTCCGCATCACTATGACGGTAGAGTTCGCCCGTGGTGAAACTGGCTAACTCTTGATCATAAAGTGAGTAAGGAGATTCTGTCTTCAAAGGAATGATATTGCCTTTGTAGAGTTCTAAAGTAACAGTTCCACTAACAGTCCGTTGTGTAGAATCCATGAAGGCATCCAAGGCTTCACGCAATGGCGTAAACCATAAACCACCGTAAACCAGTTCAGCGTATTGAATACCCAGTTTATGCTTGGTGCTGCGGGTCCGTGCATCCAAACAAATCTGCTCTAAACGATCATGGGCTTTATAGAGCACCGTTCCACCAGGGGTTTCGTAAACACCACGGGCCTTCAAACCAACAACACGATTTTCCACCATGTCCAGAATACCGACACCGTGTTTTCCTGCGATTTCATTCAGCTTGGTGAGTAATTCCAACATGGGCATCGTTTTGCCGTTCAAGTGAGTGGGAGTCCCTTGCTTGAAGGTGAGTGAAATTTGCTCACCTTGTTCCGGCGCGGACTGGGGAGAAACGCCGAGTTGCAACAATTTTTCGTAGTTGGGTGCATTGGCTGGATCTTCCAACTCTAAACCTTCATGGCTCAAATGCCAGAGGTTTTGATCCCGGCTGTAACTTTCCTCTTTACGAACAGGGTAGCTTAAGCCCCGTTGTTCAAGGTAATCGATTGCATCTTCACGGGAACGGATATTCCAAACCCGCCACGGCGCAATCACTTTAAAGTTAGGCGCCAAAGCATGAATGGCCAATTCAAAACGAACTTGATCGTTCCCTTTACCGGTTGCGCCGTGGCAAATGGTGGTCGCATTTTCCTGATTTGCAATATCAATCAATTTTTTTGCAATCAACGGACGCGCCATGGCCGTACCGAGCAGATAGTGACCTTCATAGGTCGCTTGCGCTTTTAAGCAAGGCAGAATGTACTCGTTAACGAATTCTTCGCGAGCATCGATAACATATGCCTTGCTGGCACCAGTCGCAATCGCGCGGGCTTTCAGCTTTTCATCGTAATCCGCTTGTTGCTCGGGAGTCAGGGTGGAACCGACATCCACACAGACGGCGATAATTTCGCAATCCACATTTTCCTTGAGCCAGGGAATAATCACGGTGGTATCAAGTCCGCCGGAATAGGCGAGAACAACTTTTTCCTGATTTTTTATGGAGTCGACACTGGCATTCATAATGAGACGCGGTCCTCTTTTCTCTCTTAGGGATTTAATAACTTAAATACGAAGCGTTTCCAGGGATCGATTCACAATACCCAACGCTTCTTTGATTTCTGCTTCCGATACAATCAACGGCGGAACAAAACGAATGACCTCGGCACCCGCACCGATCAGTAGCAAGCCACGCTTCATGCAGTCAGCGACCAACTTGGCGACATTGTCTGACTCTTTCAAAGCCAGGCCAAGCATGAGCCCTTGCCCACGAACCTCTTTCACGAGATCAGAGTATTGATCCTGCAAAGCCTCTAATCCTTTTTGGAGTTGCTGGCCGCGCTCAGAAACATTTTTTAGAAAAGTGTCTTTCTCTAACATTTCCAGAACCGTCAATGCGACTGAACACGCCAATGGATTTCCTCCAAAGGTTGATCCATGTTCTCCGGGTTGTAAGGATTGTGCACATTTTTCAGTCACTACTAAAGCACCAATCGGGAAGCCTGCACCCAATCCTTTCGCTAAAGTCATCACATCCGGTTGCACACCGAATTGCTGCCATGCAAATATTTTGCCCGTCCGTCCGATTCCGCATTGCACTTCATCAAAAATAAGGAGGGTTTCATTTTGATCACAGAGGGCACGAACGGCTTTCAAATACTCTGCATCGGCGGGTTTAACACCGCCTTCACCCTGGATCGGCTCTAAGATTACAGCAGCAGTTTTATCGTCCATTGCCGCTTTTAAAGCATCGATATCATTAAAAGGGACATGCACAATGTCTGGAATGAGCGGCTTGAAACCGTCCTGGTATTTCAACTGACCTGTGGCTGATAAGGAGCCCATGGTCCGGCCGTGAAAACCATTCAACATGGCAATAATTTTGGTCCGGGGAGAATCGGGGTTGCTGCGACTAAAGTGCCGACGTGAGAGCTTTAATGCTGCTTCCACTGCTTCCGCACCACTGTTACAGAAAAATGCCGCTTTCATCCCAGCGAGGTAGGTCAACTTTTGAGCCAACTCAATTTGTTGACGCGTCCAATACAAGTTGGAGCAATGCATCAACTGGCCTGCTTGTTTCGTAATTGTCTCGACAATGCTGGGATGTGCATGGCCCAAGGTGTTGACCGCAACCCCGGCTACAAAATCCAGATAGCGATTCCCTTCAATATCAAAAAGTTGCACGCCTTGTCCGCGTTCAAAAACAATAGGGAAACGCTTGTAGGTAGGCAATACAGAGGTATTCCCGTGGGCGATCCAGTAGTCACTACTTTGGATTGAGTGGGAATCAATCACTGCCGGGAGTTGATCGGTTGTAGACGTCATTTTTACTCTATCCCCTCATCACTCATTGGGTCATCATCTAGGTGATTCGGTACCAGGCTCGTCCCTAAATCACTGTTTAAAACAATGGCTTCTAGTAAAGCGTGAGGTGTTGTGCCTGCCATAATGCGCACTTGCCCAACTCCATGCTCAATACAATCCACAGCACTTTGGATTTTTGGAATCATTCCACCGGTAATTACTTCGCTGAGAATCGCCTCTTGAGCCGCTGCTACAGTCAGTACCGGAATACGCGATTGTGGATCTTTAATATCCGTCAGCACACCCGGTACATCGGTCAATAAAACCAATTGTTCCGCTTTTAAAGCACGCGCCACGGCCACAGCAACATCATCGGCATTCACGTTCAAGGCCCCGCCATGGCCGTCATCACAAACGGGCGATAGTACCGGCGTCAAACCCAGATCTAAGAGTTGCAATAAACGAGCAGAATCCACTCGATCCACGATACCAACACGTCCGAGATCCAAGCCGTCGATCAATTGCCGACGGGCTCGAATCAAGCTCATATCGCGTCCACTTAAACCGATAGAATCACAACCCTGCTGCTGCAAGCGCGCACTAATTGCTTTATTGAGCTGACCCGATAAAACCATTTCCACAACAGTCATCGTGGCATCATCGGTCACACGGCGACCGCGAATAAATTGGGGCTCACGCTCAAAATGACCAAGTGCTTCATTAATAGCTGGGCCGCCACCATGGATAATCACGGGCTTATAACCAGCCGCTTTCAACCAAGCGATATTGCTTAAAATTTCAGCGTCGGAATCCGCTTTTGCGAGCAAGCTGCCACCGTATTTAACGACAACAATGCCTGCTGATTTTTTTTGCAAAATCGGCAAAAGCTTCATCAACGCCTCAGCGCTAGAGGCCGCATTATTCAGCACAGAATTCATTTTTCCAATCCTTAAATGGGACTAGGGTTTTAGACCGAACTAACTTCTATAACTGCTATTGATGGTCACATAATCGTGGCTCAGGTCACAGCCCCATGCTGTGGCTTTTTCCGTTCCCGAGTGCAACTGAACATGGATATCAATATCGCGCTCGCCGAGAATGCGTTGGGCAATCTCTTCATCAAAGGGTTTCGGCTCACCGTGGTGCAACATTAGCAAGCTACCTTTTGAACTGCTTAAGGAAAGGCTGACATTTTCAGGATCAAAGGCAACGCCGGTAGCTCCCATGGAAGACAAAATCCGTCCCCAATTGGCATCGGCACCATAAAACGCGGATTTCACGAGTGAAGAAGAAACGATCGCTTTTGCCAATACACGGGCTTGTTGCTTGGAGGCCGATTCTTCTACATGCGCGCTTAAAAACTTGGTCGCGCCTTCACCGTCTTTCGCAATTTGCTGGGCCAAATTTTGGCAAACAAAGCGCAATGCAGACACAAATACAGGGTATTCTGGATGACTGACCGTATCAATTTGAGGATTCTCTGCCTGACCATTCGCCAGCACAGCAACCATGTCGTTGGTGCTTGTATCGCCGTCCACGGAGATCATGTGGTAGCTATCATCCACACATTCTTTTAAAGCGGTTTGCAGAACGTTTTGGGCAATCTTCGCATCCGTAGTTACAAAGCCAAGCATCGTTGCCATATTAGGATGAATCATCCCAGAACCTTTGGCCATGGCACCGATTTTCACGGTTTTACCACCGAGCTGAAATTCAACCGCGATATCTTTCAAATAGGTATCGGTCGTCATAATGCCTTCAGCCGCATGTTTTGCAGCAGAGGCAGAATGTTCCAGCCTTTTAGCGACTTTAGGGATACCGGCGACAATTTTTTCAATGGGCATCGGCACACCGATAACGCCGGTAGACGCGACGAGCACGTCTTCATCTTTACAGTCCAGCTGTGCAGCGGTTGCCTGTGCCATTTGGCGGGTATGCTGAACACCCACAGTTCCGGTACACGCATTCGCATTACCGCTGTTCACGATAACCGCTTTAACAGGATTACCGGATTCTAGAATTTGCTGCGTCCAAAGAATGGGTGCCGCTTTCACGATATTGGTGGTTACGACAGCTGCGAATATTGCAGGAATTTCGCTCACAATCAAGCTGAGATCGTTACGTCGTTTTTTAAGACCGATATGAATCCCATTGGCAAGGAAGCCGAGGGGCGCGGTAATGCCGCCATCAATCACTTTAGGTGGAGTGATTGGAGCGTCAGCTGGGTTGGGGGTACTGACAGTCGACATAAGAATCTTGTCCTGTTTGCGGATGTAATTTAATGACAATGCGAAAAACCCTTCCGAAAATCAAGTCCATTGGGCTTGAAGGAACGTCGGAAGGGTTATGTTTGCGGCTCTATAAATAAGGAAGGGTGAGGTGTTCAGCTTCGTCTCATAGAGGAAAACAACCTGTTACCGACGCCTCTCGCATAAGGAGAACGTCGGACGCGTCGCAGGTGATAGAACTCGGGAACAAACATCTTGAAGCTTAAGCTTTCACGGTTGGAATTGGCCCTCACAACAGGCCATCAAAAATCGAGACTAAACTATCCCTCAACCTCTAGTGTTTGTCAATCCAAGGAAAGCAGAATAATATAGATTATTCAATTCGCGATGGAAGCGAGAAGATCGCCAGCATCAGCGACGGCTTCCTGAGACTCGCGGAATATGGCCTCAAGCCCCTCTTCATCAAGCTGAAAATATTCCAGTATCTCGGGAGTGAAATGAGCAACATTAAACACCCCAACCCCCAGCTCATTCCGAATCAAGTGCGCCAACTCATTAGCAAAACTCACAACAAAAACCACTTGCGGACAAGATTCCGCATTCTGCGGCCGATGATGATGCTGGATAACCTCGGTCATCCCGACCGGGAAACGCCACTTGGCCGCCAATAAAGCGCCAATACCATCATGGGTTAACCCTATTAATTCCTGCTCCAAAGCCCGAAAAGACTCGCCATGAATCGGCATTTTGTTTTTACGCGCAGCCTGCAATACGTCAGCGTAAGGAGGGAGGTAGACATCCAAAACCACTTTGCCGATATCGTGGAGCATTGCGGCACTAAACACATCATCCATATCGAAAAAGCGGAACTTTTTCACCAGATAGCGGGCGATAACCGCCGTGGTCATGGAGTGTTCCCAAAACTGTTGATGATCCAAGCCGTTAGGATGCGTCTTTCCTTCCAGCAATTTAAAAATACTGGCGCTAAGAACCAAGCCCCGAACGGTATTGAAGCCCAGCATCATAATGGCATGTTGAATAGAGCTGATTTGTCGTTGAAAGCCATACGCCGCAGAGTTGACCATCCGAAGTACTTTGGAGGTTAAACCCGGATCGTAAGCTACCAGGTTGGCAATTTGAGACGCTGGTGTCTCAGAATGCGAGAGTAGAGAAAGAATACGGTTCACAATTTCCGGCAGAGAAGGGATGTCCCGGATTTTGCGTAAAATGGCATCTTGAGCTGAGCCTGGCGCCGGTGCGACAGGATTAGACTTGGGGGGCTCGGCGGAAGCCTGTGGGAGCATTCTTACCCTCAGATAATCTGGTTATGCCTACAGAACAATAAGGAACGAGAGCGTCTCATGAAACTCTAACCCATTTTCAACATTACTCTCCGCGATAATTTTATCTTGGATTTCGGTTTGGAGGCCACCTCTGTTGGACGTACTTCTTCCGGTTCCAAGTTGAGGAGCAGCTGTCTTAAACTAAAGCGTGTTATCGGCTTATAGAGGCAATGTGCAACCGTCCCATTGGCCAAGGTCACTTGAGTCAAGGGGTGAGTGCCCGGTGTATCTGATAAAGTCATAATCAATTGAGCAGGAAGAAGCTTCAGAGTTTCTGCATCCAGCGCATCTGTTAAAAGCGGTGCACTTCCAATTAACAAGTCTGGCCTATAGCGCTTCAGCGACCAACCTAAGTTGGCAGCAACGCCCACCGGGTGAATTTTATTGAGATCGAAACCGCAAACAAAGAGACAATCAATGAGTCGTTTCAGGATTTTAGGATTCGACTCCAGTAGCACAACGGTTTGAGTCCGTCGCTTACCCAAGGGACGCCATGTAAGAGAGTTTGAGCCAGCATCCTCTAAACCATCGGGAACTTTACTATTTTCAAGCGTGGATGCCAGAACACCGACAACCTGAGCTTCTTCCATGGCAGCTTCATCGGTCTCATCCGCTTTAAAGCGAAATTGCTCCGGTTGAACGCCATGTAGAATCAATTTGGGTAAGTCCCGAGTCGAAATTTCCTGTCCTTTGCTCAGAAGCAAAACAGGCTTACGTCGACTTTTCGGATGGAAAATATCTTCCTGACAGATCAGGGTAAAGTCTTTAAAAGAGCCCAAAGTCTGGCTCACTTTTGCAACAGGGCCTTTGCGCTGTTGATGAGCCATTAAACGCTTTTTGCCTTGTTGAAAATAGTTGCTTAGCTCGTAATAGAGTTCATCCCACATAGGCTGCTTCTCCAAATCATTAAATCAGTGGAGCTCTTTCGTAGAGCTGCATAGATGTGGATTTCCGATATAACGAGGGTTACGAAAAAGCTCTGCACTGGGCATCCGGCCAAATTAGCGATTCGCCAACAAATCACCCGGTTTTCTCTAAGACGTTTATAATCTCAACTTATGACAGAGCTTTGTTTTTTCGAAGTCCATATTCATGAATCGACGAAAGCGCTAAAACGCTGGAGGGGTATTTCAAGAATCTCAACCATAGGGAGGAGCAGCTCCTTTATATAGAGGAGGACTGCTTTTTTTACGGATAAGCCCAGCACCCTGTCAGAGTTTCACATTGAGCGTTATTTGTTGTAAATTCTTTAAAAGAGTTTGGGACGGTAAAGTATTGCCTAAGTCTGTTTTATCAGCAGTCGAGCCGGATAAATTGCTAGACTTGAAGTTTATGTGTTCCGTATGCCGTGAGGGAGAGCTCACAAAAAGGGCCGACGCTACGTTGTCGTGTCCTCATTGCGACAGTCATTATACCTGTCGAGGTGATCAGCCGGATTTACGCCCTGAATTTGCATGGCATCCAGATACTGCGGTCGAAAAAACCAAACCGGAAGTTGAACTGGACGACACAGAGCGCTGGCAAAATGCGATTAAGCTGTTTCTACGACGCTCCCCCAAGCTATATCGTTTTTTGGTTTACACCATTGGAACGGCCTATTACGGCGGCACGTCCTCTCAACGTTTTGTAGATAGCCTCGGTTCAGACGCTCTTGTTCTGAGTGTCGGTGCGGGTGTTTTACGACTCAACGGCAAACGTGTTGTTCACCTGGATTACGAGCCTTATGCCGCATTAGAAGTCGTTGGAGACGCCCACGCCCTACCCTTTGCAGACAATACCTTTGATGGCGTTGTTTGTGAAACGCTGCTGGAACACGTATTGGAACCGGAACGCGTCATTGCGGAAATGGAGCGCATTCTAAAACCAGGCGGCCAAATCTATATCTTGATGCCTTTTTTATTCGCCTTCCATGCCGCGCCCAACGATTTTTCCCGCTTGACGCACCGCGGTCTCGCGCATCGAATGAAGGCTTTTGACATCAAGTCGCTTCGCCCTTTTTCTGGTCCGGCATCGGCACTCAATAATATTCTCGTGGACTTTTTCGCCTTAGTTTGCTCACTCGGAAGTCGTCGACTTTACCGCCTGTTTTCCATTGCCTTTTTACCGGTATTTGCACCCATTAAATATCTCGATATTCTCCTGAATCATCATCCTGAAGCCTGCCGGATTGCCTCCATCTTTCTCTGCATCGCAGAAAAAAAAGAAGTAGAGAAAAAAGAAGTAGAGAAAAAAGAAACGATTCTCCAGCAGGAAGGTATTTCCTAAGATATGCCCAGCGATTTCTTGCACGCTTTGTTTGCGTCCATACTACCGATTGAAATTGAAATGGCTTTATCCGTCATCGCCTTACTTGGCTTTTCGGCTTGGATGATAAAAGGGCTATGGCAACAGAAAGAGTCTAAAAATAGTCTTCTTATAATACTCAGCGTTCTTGCTGTCGCATTCCTCCTTCGCTTTGGCTGGATTTTGAGTACCCAACCCATGCCCCACAGCGATTTTCAGGTCTATTGGGATTATGCACATCGCTTTTATCACGGCGATTTCCGCTTTGATGTGATTGAACGCCATCCCGGCATTATTCTTTTATACACGCTTAGCTTTTACCTCCTCGGAGACTCCTTGTGGGCAGGCTGGACGATTAATCTTTTCTTCAGCCTCTTATTTTTGCTCACACTCTACAACCTGAGTCGGGAACTCTTTGGCAAGCGAGTTGCCCTCTGTGCGCTGATTTTAGGAAGTCTTTTACCCACTGCCATTTCCTATACCGCCATTATGGCATCGGAAACCCCGGCAGTGACTTATATGATGCTATCCCTTTGGGCGGCGCTTCGTATGCGTAAGCTCGCGCTGGAAAACAAAGGGAAGCAATCCCTCTGGGTCGCCTTGGGCTTGGGCTGCCTGCTTTTCGGATCAACTTTAATACGCTCAACCAGCCTGCTTCTACCCGTTTTATTCTGCTTATCCATTGTGGTGTTTCGGGGCGCAGAATGGAAAAAATCGCTTGCACTGATGCTCGGCAGCAGCACCGTCTGTGGAATTTTGGTTGGCGGGTGGATAGCTCACCAAAGCATTATTACGGGAATACCAAAACTCTTTTTTGGGGAAGAACTTTGGTTGGTATTTGCCAGTAATTACCAGCACCAGGGGCGGATATTCCCGATGGAGCAAATCCCATGTTACTCCTCGTACATGAGGACCATCGGCAATGGAGATGTGGCCTCCAGAATCCGCGCTTATAAGGTATTAGGAGATTACTCGTGGCACGTGATTAAGGCGGACCCCCTCAAGTATCTCGCTTTTGGGTTAACACGGATGCGAGGTATTTTATGGTTTTCCCAAAGTGGCATTGTCTGGAGTATAAAAAACAGCTTAATCGGATTCACAATTCCGGTTCGCATGCGATTACTGACTGAAATCTCTAATACCTGCTGGCGAATTCTCCTCATTCTCAGTGCCATGGCATGGATAACACCCTGGCCTGCTAACACGCGTCAGAATGAGGCAATCACTAATCCAAGAAACAACAATCGGGAAATTCACTTGGTAATCTGCCTCTTTATTGTGTGTTGGCTTATTTTCCATTTCCTCATGTCGGTTGTCAGCGAGCGATACGCCTTTCAACTCATGCCTTTTATTCTAATGTACAGTGCGATGGGAGGTGTTCGATTGGTAGAATGGATTGCAAACACGTTTAAAAAATTCTGCATGAGTCCAATTCGAGGTTAATGAATCCATTGATTGCCCTACATAAACAGGGCTTCGCTTGTAGTCAGGAAACCTATCCAGAGAAGGGGGAGCATTTAATGCTCATTACACTGGTCGTTCCTATTTATAACGAACAGGCACTACTGCCAGAATTAACCCGTCGGATTGCATCCGTCGTTAATTCTCAACCGCAATACCGTTGGGAAGTTCTGTATATCAACGATGGATCGAGTGACGGTTCCGAAAAAAGATTAAAGGAACTCTGCCAACATTTTTCATGGCTCAGCGTACTCCATTTTTCTCGAAATTTTGGGCATCAAATCGCTATTAGTGCGGGTATGGACGCTGCATGCGGCGATGCCGTCATACTAATGGACGGTGATTTGCAAGATCCACCCGAACTGATTCCTGACATGCTCGCACTTTGGCGGCAAGGTTCAGAAGTCGTTTACGGCACCCGAAAAGAGCGACATGGGGAAAGCCTGTTTAAAAAGTGGAGCGCCTCGCTATACTACCGCTCTCTCAAACATTTATCCGAGCGACCTATTCCTCTGGATACCGGAGACTTCCGCTTGATGGATCGACGCGTGGTCGATGCACTCTGCCAAATGCCCGAAAAAAACCGTTTTATTCGCGGCATGGTCAGCTGGGTCGGCTTCAATCAAACCCCAATAGTCTACGAGCGGGACATGCGTTATGCAGGGCATAGCAAATTCACGCTGTTTAAAATGATGCATTTCGCAATGGACGGCTTACTATCGTTTTCCAAAGTGCCGCTACAATGGATTACTACCTTAGGATTCTTGATATCGACCACCAGCATTGTGCTCGCGTTAAGCTTGCTCATTTTAAAACTCAGCACGCATATTAAGGTGCAAGCGGGTTGGACCTCCATTATGTTTTCCATTTTATTCCTCGGAGGAATTCAACTGATCTGCGCCGGAACGCTCGGCGAATATATCGGCCGCATTTTTGATGAGGTCCGACACCGCCCTTTGTATGTCGTTCAAGGCCGAGACGGTCAAGCGATACAATCCCGAACAGCTGAGACGCAGAGCCAAAGGGATCGAATCGAAGCGGAATCTGGGCACTATCTGTCACCACCTAAATTGCAAGCACCGATTCAAAGTCAAACCCAGGGGAAATGGTCGAATGTCTAAAGTCACAAATCTCATGAATAGCCAAACCCTATCTGGCGGGCTGAGTTACTTCGACTACGAACTGTCGGTCGGTCGGGAAATTCTGGTTCCGTGGCTCAGACAGCATATGAAACTGGAAGGGTTACATGTCGGCGATTTTGGCTGTCACCAGGGTGGCATTCTTGAAGCCCTTCGACAAGAGGGCAAAGTTGATTCCGGCCATGGCTTTGACTTGGATGCACCGAGTATTGCAGCCAGCCCCTTTAAATCCGATAGTAATTTTAAACTCCAGGTGTTGGATTTAAACAGTTTGGAAGCAGGACAACAGCGCTTCGATCTCATTCTGCTTCGAGACGTTCTGGAGCATATTCCCGATTACGAAGGCATTCTTCGTAAGGCACGCGAGTGTCTTAATCCGGGCGGACGCATTTTTATTTCCTTCCCTCCGTTTTACTCGCCCTTTGGTGGTCATCAGCAAGAGGCCTCCAATTGGACACGCGCCGTTCCTTTTCTCCATTACCTACCCCGGGATCTCTTTTTTCAGCTCGTGAAAACGCACGATACGCTTTATATGACTCAAAGCAGCTCGCTTGCCGATATGCAATCGGTTTCAGATACACGCCTAACCCTCCATGAGGCGGAGAGCACTTTTGAAAAAACGAATTTACGGATTCGTGCCGCAGAATATTTTTTATTCAGACCTGAATTTCGAATTCGCTATGGCTTACCAACCTGGAAAACAGGACCCGCGTGCAAAATTCCGGTTTTACGGGAAATCATCACCATGGGCGTCTATTATTTGCTAAGCGCTGAATAATTTATTCATTAACACGCTATTTAAACAAAGGCTGAGCTCAAAAACGCTAGGCTCATCTTGTTTCGCGGTATAATATGGGCAATATGCTTTTAATATAGCGTAACGAACCCCCTTGGTTTTGTGGACGGTACTTTACAATAAGCACAAGCACGGCAAACCCTTTATCGCCTTTGATGCTTTATAATCCCCTCAACAGCTTCGATTCAAAGAGGAGAGCAGCTATCTCAGTTTCTGGTCGGATTCGTTCTTTTCGGTTTCCGCCACCTCAGCCACAATTGAGGGAGGTTTAAGCTGAATGCATATTCACCAGATTATGATCGATAACTTTAAATCCTTTGCGGAAAAAACAGTGATTCCGTTTGAAGAAGGATTCACCACCATTTCCGGGCCAAATGGCTCGGGTAAAAGCAATATTATTGACGGCGTTCTATTTTGTCTGGGTCTTTCCACATCCCGCGCGATGCGGGCAGAAAAATTGTCGGATTTGATTAACAACCTGTCCAAACGTAAAGAAGCCACCGTTCAAATCACCTTTCGTAAAAGCGTAGACGACCGCCAAAAACGAGTCCAGGCGTCTCAATTAAATCTGGAACTGGAAGAAGGAGTAGAAGGCTCTGCGGAGCCTATAGTAGAAGCAGAAGAGCCCCTTCGAACGATTAACCCGGTACAAGATTTTGATCTCAGTGACGATAGCGAATTTGTTCAAGTCAGTCGTCGGATTCGCGGCAATAGCTCAGGCTATGTCAGCACCTATTATCTAAACGGGAAGCCAGCCACCCTCACCACGATCCACGAGTATCTGGCCAATTACAATATTTCTCCCGGCACCTACAACGTTATGATGCAGGGTGATGTCGCCGGTATCGTGAATATGTCGGCGATGGACCGTCGCAAAATTATTGATGAAATTGCGGGCGTTGCCGAGTTCGATCGTAAAATTGAGCAGGCCCAAGGCGAGCTTGAAGCGACAGGCGCCAATATTGAGCGCAATACCATTCTGCTGAATGAAATTCGCGAACGGCTTACCCAACTCGCCCAAGAGCGGGATCATGCACTTAAATACAAAGCCTTGCGCGAAGAAAAACAACTGTTTGAAAGCTTGCGCCTTACTGCAAAATACGTAGAAATTAAAAAGGCGATTTCAGCATCGATTCAAAACACTGTCGAAGCGAAACAGAAAAAAGAAGCTGTTTTACTCGCCATTCAAACCCTTGTGGTTGAAATCGGAAAAACCCATGCGCAGCTTTTAGAGCTTTCGAATGAAGTGAAAAAGAAGGGGGAAGATCAACAAATCGCCCTTCAAAAACAAATCGAAAGTCTGAAAGGGCATATTGCCCGTAAAGAAGATTCCATTACCAGCTTCGACAATAAAACCACTGAAAATATTCAACGCATTACCCAAGCGCAAAATGAAATCAGCCGTATGGGAGAAAATAGCGAAAACCTGGATGAGGAAATCGCAAACTTCCAGCATCAGCTAAAAGAATTGCAGGCCCTGTACGAACAAGAAACACAGAACGCCCAGCAACTGGAAAAACAGTTTGAATCTCTGACCGATTCCAGCGGCGAGCTGAGTTTAAAACGCAACGAAGTGCGCAAGCGCTTGACCGAAGTGGAAGACGAAAAAAGTCGTCAGCAACGGGACAAGCTGGATATTGAAGCGGAAGTGAATCGACTTGGGTTTGAGCTGAACATGCGCCAACGCGGCGACAGCGAAAAAACCACCCGACGTGCCAACTTACTAGACGCTCAAACAATGCTGAACGGCAAAGCCAAACATTTTGCCGATGAAAAAGAAGCGTTTGAAGCTCAAATTAATCAACTCCAAAAAGAAGCCGCTCAGGCACGCAGCGACTTAAGCCATACGCAAACTGAGGCGACTGCCTTACAACGTGAATACGTGCGTATGGAAGCCCGGCAGCGCGCCCATGAAGAAGTAAATTTTACCCGTTCTGTCGATACGATTTTACGGGCCAATATGCCCGGCGTTCACGGTACGATTGCTCAACTCGGTGACGTCAATTCCGACTATGCCCTCGCAATGGAAATTGCATTGGGCGGACGGATTCAAAATATTGTCGTGGATAACGACAGTGTTGCCAGTGACGGAATTCGCATGCTACAAGAAAGTCGCGCCGGTCGTGCAACCTTCTTACCACTCAACAAAATCCAACAATCTCGCCCACTTCCTCCTTTACCCAAAGAAAGTGGTGTCATTGATTACGCGTTTAACCTGGTTGATTGCCGCCCGGAATACGATGATGTTTTTGCCTATGCCTTAGGTGAAACCCTGATTGTAGAAGATTCCCAGGCCGCACGACGCCTGCTGCGCCGCTACCGAATGGTGACGCTCGACGGCAGCTTAATGGAAAAATCCGGTGCCATGACGGGAGGCTCTCAGCCCAATCGGGGCAAAGGCAGCTTTTTTGGTGGCAAAGAAGGCGAGCAGGAACTCCAGAAACTGGCCCGTCAATTGGAAGCGGCCGAGGATAAAAGTGTCAGTTCTCAAAAAAGATTGACCACGGTTGAAGTGAAATTGGACAGCGTTAAAACTGAGTACATTCAGTTGATGCAAAACGCTTCCAGAATCAGTGCTGAGTTAGATGGCGTCAATCGCCAGCTCAAAGAATTAGAACCGGTTCAAACGGAAGCCTCCGATGCAGATATCGCTGATATTCAAGAAAAAATGGAGCAACGTCAGAACGAACTGGCAGCGCTTGATGACAGCTTAGCAAGTTTCCAAGAAAAACTGGATACCTTAGAAGTCGAGCTTGCGTCCATTGAAAATAATCTTCCAAGCGACGAAATTAATTGCCTCCGCGACCGTCTAAAGGAAGTCAAATTCCAGATGGACTACTACGATACGCAAATGCGGAATGTCCAGACGGATATTAAAAGCAAGGAAATGGAAAAAAACTACCAGCAGGTCGGCGTTCAGGACAGCCATCAACGCATTGAGCAATCCAAAGTTCAAAACGAAGCGATGGCCAAAGAACGTGCCGAAGCTGCGGAAGAAGTGAAAATTACTCAGAAACAAATCGATGCGCTCGAAGCTCAAATGGGCGAACTCGGTGCGGAGTTGCGGAAGCTCCAAGCTGAGCGGGATGCGGTTCAGGCGCAATTGCTTGAACTGGAAAAACGCAAAAGTATTGATGAACGCCAAGTGTCGCAACTGGAAGAACAAATTGCCTCCTTTGCAACACGCCGCCGCGAGCTAGAACCTCAGGCGCAACAACTGGCATCTCAACTCACTGCTGAAGGGATTGATATTAGCAGCATCGACGAAAACGCGATTCTGCCGGAAGATGAAATTTTGCGCAATATCACCCGCATTACCCAAAAAATGGAAAAAATGGAGCCCGTGAACATGCTTGCGATCGATGAATTCGATCGCGTTCAAGGCCGGGAATCCGAACTCGCTGACAAGATCAATACATTGAGTCAGGAACGCGAGACACTGGATGTCAAAATTTTAAGTTATCACGAGTTAAAACTAGCTTCCTTTATGAAGGCTTTTGAAAGTGTTGATAATTCCTTCCGCACGATTTTTGCAGAACTCTCTGACGGAAATGGCCAACTGGTGCTGACTCGCCCTGATGCTCCTTTTGAGGGTGGCATGACGATTCAAGCGCAGCCGCGCGGTAAGAAAATGCTTCGGATTGAGGGCTTAAGCGGTGGCGAAAAATCCCTCACCTCCCTGGCTTTCGTATTTTCGATTCAACGCTACATGCCTGCTCCCTTCTATGCGCTCGATGAGGTGGATCAAAACTTAGACGGGATTAATGCAGAAAAGCTCGCCAATATGGTCGAGCGGGAATCACACCGTGCACAGTTTATTGTGGTTTCGCTGCGTAAACCCATGATTGAGTCTTCTCAACGCACTGTGGGTGTCACGCAACGCCAAGGCGGTATTACGAAAGTAACCGGCATAAAACATCGTCACGACGATGATAACGATGATCTGGACAGCTTAATTGAAGATGCAGGCAATGCAAAAGCATCCGCTAAGCCATCGCGTAAAAAGATGGGGGGCCGGAAGGTTGCCGCTGCCTCATGAGGAGCCAAATAAGCCAGCATCCCAACAATTGAGCGGGAACACTGAAAAAGTGGGGCTTCGACAAGGAGGGCACATGCTCTCTCAATCGGCTGCTAAAGCGGATATTCCTCCAAGCATTAATCCCTCCCCTGCAGAAGAGGGGGGGGATTCCAAGTCATCGAATGGGGTTTCGTCTGATACAACGCTTGATGGTGTTGGATTATTGGTTTCGTTGGCTCGAAGTGGCGAAATTGATCCGTGGAATCTGGACATTGTAAAAGTTGCGGATCAATACTTACGAGCTGTTGCCGATTTACAAGCATCGGATCTCAAAATTACCGGTAAAACCTTACTGTACTTGGCTATTTTGCTACGTATGAAATCCGATCAGCTGGCCGGGATGGACTACTTGAATCCACCCCAAGACGAGTTTCTGGATGAACTCTTCGATCCTGATTTTATGGACGATCGACGTCAACGCCGTTTACGACTCCCGTCCAGCAGCCTTGATGAAGTCATTAAACGCCGAACCAGTACTAAGCAGCCGCGTATTCGAACAGTTACTCTGGAAGACCTGCTAAAAGAACTGAAGCGCTACGAGGAAATCGAAGCTCGTCGAGCCTTATTGGAAAAAGTTGAAAAAAGCAGCGAACGCCGTCTGATGGCCAATTACGCTGACTTTACGGCTGACGACATTGAAGACATGGCCCATGAAGAGTTCCACGAGGACAATGTCTACTTCCTTCGCGATATACTAGGACGCCTACTCATCGACAATGAGCGTGTTTCTCTCGATGAGCTAATGCGAGAAGGACGCTTGGATCGAATTTCAGCCTATCTCGCACTCCTTTTTCTAACCGTTGAAGGTGATTTTGAATTGGAACAAGACAGTTTTTACTCAGACCTATACATCATCAATAATCCAGTGAAATATACCTATCCCAGTCCGGCTGAATCTAACGAAGAGGAAGCCTCCGCATGAGCACTAAATATGGCTACGATCCCGACGTAGAAGAAAATGATGACGGTATTACCTTAGATGAAATCATCAATCGCCGTCTAAACTTGCCTCCTGGCCAAACCCTTAAAGGACGCATCCAAGCAGTTCTTTTTATGACGGGCAAGGCACTCAAGATTTCAGATATCGCGGAACTGATCAATGCTCCCATAGAAGATATTGAATTTGCTCTGATTGAGCTGATGGGCAATTTCGATGCGGAATCCGCTTTGGAAATTGACGATACCGACGGCTATATTCTCCAGGTGAAAGAAGAGTATAGCGACATTGTGCATCGCATGATGCCTTTGGAAATTTCTCCAGCAGAATTACGGACCTTATCCGCCATTGCCATTAAGGCGCCAGTGATTCAATCGGATCTCATTACATGGCGTGGCGCTGTCGCTTATGATCACATTGCCTCATTATTAGAGAAAAAGCTGATTACGAAACGTCGTGAAGGGCGTTCCTATCAGCTGAATGTGACACGGAGTTTCTACGAATACTTTAAGCTGACGGCTGATAAAAAAGCACTTTCCATGCTCGTGAATCTGGCTGGCAAAGAAGGCGACAAAGGAACATCCGCTGATGATTTTGAGCCCCTCGATCCAGGTGATCTGAGCGAAGCTCAATTCGACGCCGACGGAAATCCACTTTAACGCGCTCGATAAATACTTTGCAAAACTTTCACGTTCGTCTTTGGGTTAGAAGTAACTCCTATATTTAAAGGAGTTACACTGCAAAACCCTCAATGGCTGAGTCTTGCTTTTGCTAGAATAGTAGCCCTGGGAAGTAAATACTCTCTGGAAGGTCCCTTACAGGAGTTGGTATGAGCTCAGAACATGATGTGGGCACGGCAGCGGAACATCCCGAAGACAATCATCGGGAACTATTCATTCATCGGGGACAAGTACTGGCATTTTTCGCCTTCGATATCGGCTATGAAGTCTCTTTAAAGCATATTGGGGATCTGCTCTCTTCACTTCCAGTTGCCCCACTGTCTCGTAAAAAGCAAACGCCTACCTATTTGCAGTATACCGATGCCCCCCATGTTCACCCTCTGGGAGAAATTGACAATTTCTGCTTCGAAGAGGGAGCCTGTGGGCTAACGGGGCAAATGCAAGCTAAAATCTTCGAATTTGGCGCCGTGAGTATCTCTTACCGGTGGCCGCTACAATATTCCGGCGCACGAGCTGGTACAGAAGAAGAGCTTATCGCACTTAAAGATTTACCCCAAGTCAGCCAAAATCTGGATAAAGAAAAGCTGGAAACTCACGCTCGGCAGCAAGTTCAAAAGCTACTGGAGCAGATACTCCCTGCTGTTACAAGGCCTTATTTAAGCGACCTGGTTGAAGATTACTATGTTTTTATCCTGGAATCCCTTGATAAAGGACACAGTGCACCGCCTGCTGAGTTGGTAACCCAGCAATACGAAAGAGCACTGGCACAAACGCTACTCTTCGATACTCAGGCCCTGAGTCGAGTACAGCAGGAAGCTACACTGGCAAACTCGATTTCGTATTATGAAAACGACCTCGTACTGGTCGATTGGAACGCATCAATCATCTATGATGCTGAGTATCTCGATTCGCTCAACGTTCTAGAACTCATTAACGTTGAGCTTTTAGAAGCCCGTTACATGGATGCCCTCCTGGACAAGCGGCTCAAAGGCTATGAGAAGGTCTTGCAACGACAGCCGGGGCGTTGGGTACTCCCACTCTATATTCCCTATCAACAAGCGATTAACGAACTGGCAGAACTCCGCATAGAGGCATCATTGCTAGAAGAGAGGGTTAATAACTCCCTGAAGCTAATTGGAGACTTGTATCTTGCCCGGGTCTACACAGCTGCATCCGAGCAGTTCTACTTACATACCTGGGATAACTCGATTTCTCGAAAGCTTGATATCATCAACAATCTCTATCAGCTGTTAACCGACCGTGTAAATACGGCTCAGGCACAGACTTTAGAGCTCATCATCATCGTGCTGATTTTAATCGAGATCATGATGAACGTGTTTCATTTTTAAGGCTATCCGTTTCATAAACATGCGTAATCAAACTCACTATTCGCATAATTTATATCAGCTCAGAATTTCAACAACTTTGTAAAGATTTCTAAAATAGTAGACGTCATGTACACCCATGATTTGCAAAAACTAAATAAATTTAGTCATTTTTGTCTTGTGTTCTCATTAAAAAAGAACTTTTTTAGAAGCAGAAAATGACATCAAAAACAAGAAAGAGCCTCTTCCGAAAAAAAGACTCTTTTTGTTTTTGAAAAAACGTGTAGAAAATGATTCTTAACGTTTGGAGAACTGGAAACGTTTACGAGCTTTCTTACGGCCGTATTTCTTGCTCTCCTTGACACGAGCATCACGGGTCATGAATCCTTCACGACGCATAACGACTTCGTACTCAGGGCTGATAGCGGTTAAGGCACGAGCAATACCCATACGGATAGCCTGCGCTTGGCCCGCTAAACCACCACCTTCAGCGTTAACCAATACGTTGAAGCGTTGCTCTACAGCAGCGGCAACGAGAGGTTGCATGATAGGGGTTAAGAGGGAAGGACGGTTGCCGATGTAGTCCTGGACAGAGCGACCGTTAATTAAGATCACGCCAGTGCCGGGAAGAAGACGAACTCTAACGATGGCTTCCTTGCGTCGGCCAGTACCACGAGTACCTACTTGAGGGTAAGCAGCAGCCATTAGGAAACTACCTCATTTTTAACAGGGGAAACGTATTGAACAGGTTTTTGAGCTGAATGTGGATGCTCAGGACCAGCATAGACGTGAAGTTTGGTGAGTTGTTCGCGTCCTAAAGAAGTTTTAGGAAGCATGCCTTTCACAGCGATTTCAAGAACTTTACCTGGGCGACGCTCTTGCATTTCGTTGTAGGTAACAACTCTCATACCACCTGGGTAACCGGAGTGACGGTGATACAACTTGCTTTTACGTTTGCTGCCGGAAACAACGAGTTTCTCAGCGTTAACAACGATAACGAAATCGCCGCAATCCACGTGGGATGTGAATTGGGGTTTACTTTTTCCGCGAAGAACATTCGCAATTTCGCTAGCAATACGACCAAGCGTTTTACCATTGGCATCGACTAGCCACCATGTACGTTCAAGCTCAAGAGGCTTTGCCGAATAGGTCTTTTGCATGGGAGAGGGGCTCCATTTTGGACAGGGTAAGCATTGTATTGAGTTGCTGGATCCATGCATCATCTTCAAAATGTCTAAGATGTTGAGGATACTGGACAGCCATCAATGTAAGACCATGCGCGGGTGCCGGGGGTGCAGCTGCGCGTCTATCCTTTTGGGCAAGGACCTCCAATATGGATTGAGAAGCTAATCCTGATCGACTCTGCCGACCAATAACCAGAAGTTGCCCAACGATAGTTCTTACCATTTTATACAGAAAACGATTTGCCACAACATTTAATTCTAGAAAAGGACCAACTTCCTTGATTTCCGTGTAAAAAATGTTGCAAATATCCGATTTTACGGCGGTATTTATATTTTTAAAACTTGTAAAATAATGTTCACCGAGGAGTAAGGAAAAGGCTTCTCTCATTGCCTCGACATCCAAAGGCTCCCAAACATGAGTAGCAGCATTCTGCAGAGCCCAAGCTGATCGGTGAGGGTTAGCATAAATGCGGTAGCGATACCACTTTGCAATGGCGTGATTACGTGAGTGGAAGTTGGGTTGAAATGCAATCTTTAACTGTTTAACAGAAACCGTTTCAGGTAGGTAAGCATTTAGTGCCATTTGAAGCGTATCTAGTCGTTTTTCAGCAAGCTCAGCGGGTACGTCAAAATGCCAAACCTGTCCCAATGCGTGCACTCCAGCATCAGTTCGCCCTGAAAAAGCCATAGCCGAAAAAGGAACTTTCAATTTTAAAAGAGCCTTTTCAAGAGAACTTTGGACTGTGTGGTGATTGGACTGCATTTGCAAACCATGAAAAAAGGTACCCACGTACTCAATTAGAGCAACAATGCGTACCTTATTTTCAAATTTAGTTTTTGTAGAGGAGAGGTTTTCTTTCTCTGAAGTTTTTAAATCAGTCATTGATCAATTCAGCTGAGAAATTCAAACTGCCCCTTTAGCCTTAAGCTTCTGCAGCTGCAGCTTCTTCATGATGGTGGTGTTCTTTATGGGAATCCAATTCAAATGTGAATTGGATCATCGCCATAGGAGAAGCATCACCACGACGAGGTGCCATTTTAATAACGCGGGTGTAACCACCTTGACGCTCTGTAAAACGAGGACCTAATTCTGAGAAGATACGGTGCAGTACAGTCTCAGGAATTTCGTTGCCATTTTTGGTGGTCAACATTTTGCCTGTTGGCGAATGAAAGATCATTCTCTTTACCTGACGAACGGCGTTTAAATCACCACGTTTAGCAAAGGTAATAATTTTTGCTACATACTGCTGTAAAGCTTTGGCACGAATTGCTGTTGTGACAATCTCATCGTGCAAGCAAAGACTTGTAGCGAGTGTGCGAAGCAAAGCTTTACGTTGATCAGCAGGACGTGCTAAATGGTTAACTTTACAACGATGTCTCATCGCGAACTTCCTTTTAAATAAAATAAATTGTTTACTAGGGCTTATTGACAATTAGCAGCTATGAGGCGCTAGGAGTTTTGCAATTCACAGGCGTATCAGAAATACGTGTGAATTGGGAAACGACGTGGCAACAAGTAGATGCAAGTGTCAATGTGACCTAGTCGGCATCAACAACTTGGTTAGCCGATTCGGGATCGGGTCTGAGGTACAAAGAAAAGACAGCAAGTCTTTCGATGACTTCATCGGAGGATTTTTTACCAAAGTTTTTAATATTGAGCAAATCATTTTCAGATTTAGTCAATAACTCTGCGATGCTGGCAATATTAGCGCGTTTTAAGCAGTTGAACGCACGAACTGACAACTCTAAATCTTCGATAGTGATGTTGGGTGTTTGCACATCTTCCTTCGCCAAATCAACATCTTTGCTCATGTGGGTCAAAGCTGCAGTTCCACCCGTTATGGATGCGATAGGAACTAAATGCTCGATCAACATGTTAGCAGCTTGGCTTATAGCCGTATTGACATCAATACTGCCATTAGACCAAATTTCAAGACTCAGCTTGTCGTAATCTGTTCTTTGGCCAACACGGGTGTCCTCTACCAAGTAGGAAACACGACGAATCGGCATATAAACAGCATCTAAGGTCAATGTATCCAAGGCTTTATTGCTTGTGTTGGTATCAGCGGGAACGTACCCTTTACCAACGTCAGCCGTCATAACAGCCTGGATGCTAGCGCCTTCACTCAAAGTGCAGATATGCCAATCGGGGTTAACGATTTTCACATCAGCAGGAACTTCGAGATCGCCAGCCACGACAGGACCAGCATGATTAGCATCTAAACGAATATAAATGGGATCATCCGATGTGTGCTTCAGAACCACGCCTTTGAGGTTCAACATTACATCGAGAACATCCTCTACCACACCCGGAATGGTGGTGAACTCGTGAGTTACACCTTCAAAACGGACAGAGGTAATCGCACAGCCTTGAAGACCAGAAAGAAGGATGCGACGTAAAGAGTTGCCTAAGGTTGTTCCGTAACCGCGCTCTAAAGGCTCGACTACAAACTTCCCATAAACAGATCCATCTGAATCCGTGGTTGTGTTTACACACTTAATGTTTAACTGTTGCTCCATCGAAACGAATGCTCCAAAAAATTAATCGTTAGATCGTCAAAAAAGACGAGAAAAACAGAATACTAACGTGAGTAAAACTCAATAACCAAGGCTTCATTAATGGTGGAGTCTAAGTCTTCACGGCTAGGTAGCATTGAAAACTTAACCACTAAATTGTCTTCATCGACGGTTAACCAATGTGGAACATCAGCGACCTGGTAAGGGGAAAGCTCTTTCATGCGTTTGACGATGGCTTTGCTCTTCTCACGAACCTGAACAATATCACCAGGTTTCAGTTGATAAGAAGCGATGTCAACTTTCTTGCCATTTACCAAGATGTGACCGTGGTTGATAACCTGACGAGCCTGAGGACGTGTGGTTAACATGCCGGAACGGTACAAAATGTTGTCCAGACGGGATTCAAGCAATTGCAACAGAACTGTGCCTGTTACGCCTTTATCTTGAACGGCGCGGTGATACATATGACGGAATGGTTTTTCATTCATGCCGTAGGTGTTGCGGACTTTTTGTTTTTCAGCAAGCTGAAGTGCGTATTCAGACAACTTTTTGCGAGCTGCACCATGTTGACCCGGCAAAGTCTGCCGTCTAGACTTTTCAAATTTCTGACTCACGCCATCTAATTTGACGCCTGCACGCCGAGACAACTTGAATTGGGAATCTTTATAACGAGCCAAAGGTTTAACTCCTTGCTAAGTAGAAAAATAAAGCTTGTAACTATACACGGCGGCGCTTTGGCGCGCGGCATCCGTTGTGAGGAATAGGGGTTTTGTCTTTAATCAAACTGATTTCAAGACCAGCGACTTGAAGAGCACGAATCGCGGTTTCACGACCAGCTCCAGGACCACTAACAAAAACTTGTACTGAGCGCATACCGTGTTCCATTGCTTTTTTAGCAACGGTTTCCGCAGCTGATTGAGCCGCAAACGGAGTACCTTTTCTAGCGCCTTTGAAACTTTCAGCACCAGCACTGCCCCAGGAAACTACGTTACCTTGAGGATCGGTAGCGGTGATAATTGTGTTGTTGAAAGTGGATTGAATATGGACAACACCGTTTAGAATATGTTTCTTTTCTTTACGTTTTGTCTTTGGTGCTTTGTCAGCCATTTGGGACTATTACTCCAGATTATTTAGCCTGATAACAAGCTATTCTTTTAAATGGTTTAAGCTTTCTTTTTCATAACCGCTGTACGTTTACCACGACGCGTACGTGCGTTGGTTTTTGTACGTTGACCACGAGCGGGAAGACCACGTTTATGGCGCTGACCACGGTAGCAGTTAATCTCAATCAAGCGTTTAATGTTAAGACCTTCTTGACGACGAAGGTCACCTTCAACCTGGTAGTTTTTCTCAATTTCCTCTTTCAAGGCATTGATTTGTGCTTCTGTCAAATCATCGGTGAGGACATCGAATCCGATACCCGTTACGCCCAAAATTTTACGACTTGCAGAAGGACCAACTCCATAAATATAAGGCAAGGCATAGAGCACTTTCTTCCGACGTGGAAGGTCAACACCAACAATTCTAGCCATTCAGGACTCCTGTTCAGAATAATTCAAATAAAATTGCCAATAAGCTTAAGACAAGCAAAATACCATAAGGTAATTACGTTAATTTAAAATTAATAGAGAATCAAGATCAAACCACTTAAAAGTAGTTGACAGATTCAACTACCCTTGGCGCTGCTTATGCTTTTTCGTTACGGTACAAATTACCGCAATACGTTTTTTTCTGCGAATCACCTTGCAATGTTCACACATTTTTTTAACAGAGGTACGGACTTTCATAAAAATAACCTTCGAGTTTTACAAATTTGGTTTACTTTAAGCGGTACGTAATTCGCCCACGCGTGAGGTCATAAGGGGAAAGCTCTATTTTCACCTTGTCTCCAGGAAGAATGCGGATGAAATTCTTACGAATTTTACCAGAAATATGCGCGAGAATCACCAAGCCATTCTCAAGAGTAACTCTAAACATTGCGTTGGGAAGTGACTCGTGAATGGTGCCTTCCATTTCAATGACGTCTTTAGCCATACGGGTGAGGGGTAATCCTTTAACTAATAACTAAATAAGTACTAAGGCAACAGCGTGAGTATTTCAGGCTCGTCTTTGGTAACAACTACTGTATGCTCAAAATGAGCCGAGGGCAAGTGATCGTTTGTAATAACAGTCCAGCCATCTTCTGCTGTATAAACATCGTCGCCACCCATCGTGAACATCGGCTCAATTGCCAGAACATTGCCTTCTTCCAGCATAGGACCACGTTCACCAGTACGGTAATTATAGATGAAAGGAGACTCATGAGGCTTACGGCCAACGCCATGTCCACCATAATTTCTTAACATGCCGTAACCACCAGCGATACAAACGTCTTCAATCGCTCCTGAAATATCCTCAAGATGATTTCCAGCAATCATTTTAGCAATGCCAGCCATCAACGATCGCTCAGTCTCCTTGAGAAGCTTTTCCAAGTCCGGTGTAATGGTACCAACAGGCCAGGTTACAGCAGAATCTGAAACCATGCCTCGATAAGTCGTACCGCAATCGATACTAACCACATCACCTTCGACTAGGACCCTGTCCTTACTCGGCATGCCATGAACAACTTCATCATTCACGGATATGCATAAAGTGGCAGGGAAATTATATAAACCTTTAAATGTCGGTATACCGCCTGACTTTCGAATATACGCTTCAGCGATTTCATCGAGTTCAAACGTTGTAATGCCAGGACGAATATGTCGAGACACTTCTGCGTGAGCTTCACCATTTATTTTGGCAGCTGCTCGAATCAAACTAATTTCGTGGCGAGACTTACGGATAATTTTTTCTTCAGGCATTATCCAACGCTCCCCGCTTTTAAGCCTAGTAAAGTATCCATTTCAAGTGAAATATGTTTAGAAACCTCTGTTGGAGACTGCTCCCCGTCCACCTCAAATAAGATATTTTTTTGACGGTAATAATCGAGAAGAGGACGTGTTCCATTGTCATATTCTTCTAAACGAACAACCACTTTTTCAGGCTCATCGTCAGGACGAACAATTAGTTCAGCTTGATCGTGATCGCAAAGCCAGATTTGACGACCCTTCTCATCCACAGAGCCTTCTTTTTTGCTTTTTGGAGCAAGTTTGGCATTAGACACACTGTAAACATGGAGCGGGTCAGCACTACAGAAACGACGGCCGGTTGCCCGAGCTTTAATCGTTTCCGTCGATACAGACAAATAAATAACTTTCGCTACAGCAATACCCCAGGTTGCGCACAAGGTTTCAAGAACCTGAGCCTGCTCAGCGCTACGCGGGAAGCCATCCAGGACAAAACCTTTGACCTGCGGAGAGCGCAGAGCCAGAGATTCAAAATGCTGTTTAAATACTTTCGCAACCGTCTCAACAGGAACCAGACGGCCCGCATTGATATATTTAGAGAGTTCTTCCTTCGCAGCGGGGTCAGCGCCCTCTTTCATAATAGCTCTGAAAGTAGCACCCATATCAAAGGTAACTAAAGGATATTGCTCGATTAAGAGTTGAGTTTGAGTCCCTTTACCTGCATTGGGAGGAGCAACAAAAGGGAGTAAAAACTTCCCTTTTAAGGCATTCCGGACTGCATCGGATGTTTCTGACAGCTGACTCATTATTTTAAGAGAACCTTTATATTATCGCTCTTTAAATTTATGAACCACAGTTCACAATTATTTTAAGAAGCCTTCATACTGACGCGCCAATAAATGAACGCGAATTTGTTTCACCGTATCGAGAGCAACACCGACCATAATGATCAAGGATGTAGCACCCAAACCATTTAAGGTGGTAATTCCCGTAAGACTGGTTGCAGAACTCGCAACCAGAACAATCAGGGCAATTCCTACAGCGCCAATCAAGGTCGTGCGCGAAAGAATTTCATCCAGCTTATCCGCAGTCGGTTTTCCAGGCTTAATTCCTGGAATGGAACTACCGTATTTCTTCAAGTTGTCCGCAATTTCACGGGGCTGCATGCTGGGCGTAATCGACGAATAGAAAAAGGTAAAGAATACAATCAGCAAGAACTCAACCAAAATATAAGCTGGCTTTCCAGGCCCGAAGTATAACTTATAAAAAGTGATTACATCATGAAGCAAACCCGTCACATGCTGTTGTTCTAACATTGCGAAAATCGTGCTTGGGAATGCCAGAACAGCAAACGCGAAAATAATCGGCATAACGCCCGCAGGATTGATTTTGAAAGGAATATGGGTATTTTGAGCACCGTAAACACGGTTACCGACCTGCCGCTTGGCACTGATAACCGGAATAGTACGGACCGCTTCCTGTAAAACGATAATGAGGCCAATGGTTACCAGGTAAATTCCCAACAAAACGAAAAGAAGGAAGGTTTTTTGAGCATCGTTTTGAACCAGGGTATTGGTTTGCATCGCGTATGTCGGTACACGCGAAAGAATACCGGCAAAAATCAAGAGAGAACCACCGTTACCGATACCACGCTCGGTAATCATTTCAGAAATCCAGAGGGTTAATAAAGAACCCGCGGTCAAGGATAACATCCCCTGAGCATAGAAAAGCCAAACAGGAAGATGGGGGTCGATCGCATGAGCGCTTGTAATCAAACGCATAATTAAAGCGCCTTGGAATAACGATAAAACAACCGTTAGATAGCGCGTGTACTGAGAAATTTTACGACGCCCAGATTCACCTTCCTCTTTTTGCAGTTCTTCCAAACGAGGAATCACAACAGTGAGGAGCTGCATAATGATCGAAGACGTAATGTAAGGACCGATTCCTAAGGCAAGGATTGAGACACTTGCCAAGGCACCACCTGAGAACATGTCTAAGAAGCCCAACATTTGGCTTCCTAAAACACCTTGCAAGCGCTCGGCATGAACTCCAAAAATGGGAACTTGCACGCCCAAGCGAAATACAGCCAACATGGCCAGGGTAAACAGCAGTTTCCCTTTTAAACCAGAAGCTTCCCACATCGCACGAATATCGCCGATACCTGGGATTGCATTAGTGTTGAACTTATTCGCAGTTGGTCTTGCCACTCTGTGTACTACCTTATTCCGAGCTTATTAAATTACTTCCATTCTTTTTATATAAGATCTTTAACAAGCTCTCAGAACTACAATCAATTGCTAACTAAAAAAGATGCTGAAAATCGGTTTTTAGGCCTTTTTTTCAGCATCTCTTTTTAGAATATCATTTAAGCTTTTACTTCTGCCGCTAAAATTGTGACAGAACCACCAGCAGCTTCGATTTTTTCACGAGCAGAGGCAGTTACGTAGTGCGCTTCAATCTTAATCGCACGTTTTAACTCACCTTTACCCAAAAGACGAATACCATCGTGAGTCCGTCTCAACAAACCCGCAGAAGCCATCAAATCATAAGTGAGTGCATCTTCTTCAGGCAAAAGAATTTGCTCTAAGTCACCGACGTTAATCTCAAGCCATTTGCGTGGATTAACGGAAGTAAAATGACCTAATTTAGGCATTTGACGGAAGCCAGGCATCTGACCACCCTCAAAACCACGTTTACTGGAACGACCAGAACGTTGACCTTCACCGTTATGACCACGGTTACAGGTTTTACCGGCACCGCTTGCGCGACCACGGCCCACCCGTAACGTAGGACGGTTAGAACCTTTTGCAGGACGCAAATCATCTAAAGTTAAAGTCTGAGGTTTTTCAGCTTCATTTGCAGTAGTCTTGTTAGCCATAATCTTTTAAGCGACCTCAACTTTTACTAAGTGACGCACTTTGTGCAGCATCCCTTGAATAATAGGGGTATCGTACTGAAGAACGTGGTGGTTGGTGCGGTGCAAACCAAGTGCACGCACAACACGACGTTGTTTTTCAGAGTAGCCCAGTACACTACGAACGAGGGTTATTTTGAGCTGTGAAGCAGCTGGGCGTTCTTCCCTTTTAGCTTCTGTAGCTTCTTTTTGGGTTGGCATGGGAAAAATTTCTCCAACTGTTGAATTAAAGTAGGATTTCACGTACAGACTTGCCGCGACCTTGAGCGATTTGCTCGAAGGTTCTCAAGTCTGACAAGCATTTCAACGTTGCACGTGCAACGTTAAGAGGGGAGTTTGAGCCCAAGGATTTGGAAAGAATATTCTCAATACCAGCCAATTCCAGAAGCGCACGAGCAGCACCACCAGCGATAACCCCAGTACCTTTAGAAGCGCGACGGAGAACAACAATGCTTCCACCGGTTTTGCAGGTAACGTCATGAGGAATCGTTTGGTTGTGCAAAGGCACTTTAACCAAGCTTTTCTTAGCAGCGGAAACCGCTTTTTGAATAGCGCCAATGACTTCGTTGGATTTACCAACGCCCATGCCGACTTCGCCTTTGCCGTTTCCGACAACAACAACCGCACGGAAGGAGAGTTTTTTACCACCCTTAACAACTTTGGTTACGCGGCGAATTTGAATAACTTTTTCTTTCCATTCGCTACGTTCTGGATCTTCAGCGCCTTTAGGACCACGGCCACCAGGACCACCATCACGACGACGTTGACCAGGACCACCTTGCTGTGGACCATTACCACGTCCACGCCCAGCAGGAGCCGCTCCCTGACGCTGCGGTCTCGGGGAGGAATCGCCACCTTGTTCATTTCCACTTACCGCTGAGGTTACTGCTTCATCAGCTGACGGGGCGCTTTCTTGAGGGCTCTGGGAGTCTTCGGAAGTCATCATAGAAGGGCTTCACTTTCCTTTTGTAGTAGGACTAAAGTACTAAAAAAATTACGGACGAGATTTTAAACCATTTTATTCAAGCCAAGAAAAAATTAAAGGCCTAAGAAAAAATTAAAAAGATATGTATCAAAGGTAGCTTAGAACCGTCCACCAAAACACGTCCAAAAAACAACACCCTGGCTGAACTGGGACACAAGTATAGGAATCTACCTAGACAACTTTAGAGGCAATCTACTGAGTGAAGAGACGTTATAAAACGCTCACAATAACATCGCCCATTTAAGCTCAGATACTGTAACAAAAGGCAAGTGTTATGACAAGCGTTTGTCAACATGTCATCGATTTTCGGATATTTTGGCTCCAAGCCTCACAGAGATTCAACATTGCGTGGGCAAGTAAGCTATCTACTTCATAATTCTGTTGCCACGGCTTCCAGGCACAGTTTTTGCTCACATAGCCCAAAGGCGTCTCCGGGTAACTCTCGCAGATAGAAGGACGCTTATCTGTTCCATACACGCCACAGAGGTTATCCTCTTGTATATAGGGGCAGTGGTAAAAAAATACTGATTCATTTTCAGGCGCTTCACCAATATGGCTTAAAACAGCATCAACCTGAGCCGGGAAACGTTTTACGGCCTGCTCTCTTGAATGATAGGGCAGAAAAATTTTAATGAAGTCAGCCGCAAAGGCATCCCCATTTTGGGCTCTGTCCTGTAACTCAGAATAAGAATATTCTGAACTCGCCAAGCGGCAGCATTCCCCACAGGAGTGACAGTGAACCTGGTTACGAGCCACTTGTATTGACGTTAATTGGGCCACTACCTCGGTGGGAATTTCTTCCTCTACAATCTGCAACGCACTGTATCGCCAAACATTTTCAACACAACCCTCATGGGCCAATTGCTTGGATAAAAGCTTGGCAGTTTCCGCTTGGCACTGAGGACAATGGCGCTCTGGACGCAAATTTTCCAGCCGCTCGTTCAAGGCTGTTTCAAGCTGCCTGAACAATTGTGCGTAGTGTTGTCTTGTATCTTGATATGACTGATAATGTGAGCTCATGGGACTATTATCTAGCTATTCCCAATTTTGGGCCAACACGGATAACGGATAGGAAAATATTCCATTAGTAACCGTCTCAAAATTTTGGCAACGCAACTTCATTATCCTCCACGGATCCCGCGAGGAGGAAAACCATCTGTCCTGCAAAAAATTTTAGGACTGCTTTCACCTTTAAGTTGGGTTTATGAGCTTATTACCACATTTAGAAGTGGTGCTTATCGCTATGGCTGGCGAGAAGCCTTTTCCGCTCCAATGCCCATTATCAGCGTCGGCAACCTGACCACTGGAGGCACCGGAAAAACACCCATTGTTATTGCACTCGCCTCCGGACTTGTGAAAGCCGGTAAACGGGTTTTAATTCTTTCTCGCGGCTATGGTGCAACCGTTCCTTTACAAGGCGTTCGTGCAGACGACCCGCGCTACGGAGACGAAGCCTATCTGATTCAGGAAGAAGTCCCGGAAGCCCTGGTTTTAGTCGGTCGCAGAAGAGAAGAAGTTTTACGTAAGGCAATGGCAGATTACCATCCAGACTACGTGATTCTGGACGACGGCTTTCAATATATGCGTCTTAAGCGCACGGTGAATATTCTCCTTTTTGATGGAGAAGCGTTGATTGGGAACGGTCGGCTGCTTCCTCTAGGACCTTTAAGGGAATCGATGAAAGCGCTGCGGCGTGCCGATATTATTTTTGTTACCCGCTCCATGACCCAAGAAACGCTCGATACCGTTGAGCGTTGGGTTAGAACCTACCATCCGCTGGGCGTCCTGCCCATTATGCCAGTTCCTTTTAATGTGGCAGGTTTAAGAGCTGTTACCGGGGATTCTGCCAAAACTCAAACGACTCTTATTCAACCCGAGCAATTAGCAGCTCGTAGTATCATTGCTTTTTCAGCCTTGGCTCGACCGGAGGCTTTTGAAAAAAACCTTCTTGAACTTAAACTCCCCTTGCTGGAACATAAGCGCTTTGCAGATCATCACGCTTATTCTGAAGCGGATATCAAAGAACTGGGCCGCATCGTTAAAACATACACCCAACCTCATCAAGCTCCTCCAATCGTGATTACGACCGATAAAGACTGGACCAAGGCGCGTCGATACTTTCCTTCTCTTTTCCCGGAAATTGAGATCTATACCCTCCAAACCCTGCCCTTGCTGGATGGATACTGGTTTTACGAAGAGTTTTTAACACGTTCACCGCAACGCTCAACACCAGAACCTCCCGGCACAAATTCTGAATCCCCAGGCCTCCCCCACTCATGAAAAAAATTAATCCTCGTCGCCGAATTTTGGTCATGCGCTATCGCTTTATTGGCGATACCCTTCTTACCGTTCCTTTTTTACGGCAACTGCATGCCGCTCATCCCGACGCTCAAATCGATTTACTAGCTGCCCCCAACTCCGGCGAGCTTTTGAAAGAGTGCCCCTATCTGTCGCGGGTACTGATGTTTGATACCACACGCAAACATCGTTATGAAAACTCACCGGAAGGACAAAAGCCTAGATCCTTCCTAAGCTATGTACAGCAACTTCGAAAAGTTAAATACGATACCGCCTTTGTCCTGAAACGCTCCGTGTCTTCGGCAGCTCTGGCATTTATGGCAGGTATTCCTGAACGAATCGGATTTAATACTGAAGGACGCGGTTTTTTACTTACCAAGCGTGTCCCGTACCAGGAAAAACGCCATGAAATCGATTGTTTTTTGGATGTCCTGGCCGCTGCTGATATTGACGTAAATCGCAGAGATTGCCGCTTAGAAGCCTGGTCCAACCCAGGAGAAAATCATAAAATGTTGGAGATTTTCAGAGGCCACCAACACTCTCCTTTAACGAAAAACATTCCCCCTCGCAAGCAACGACATATTTGTTTACACCTCACGAGTTCAAACCCCTCTAAAGAATGGCCCCTCAAAGAAGCCGCAAAAGTGGCAGAGTGGATATTGACCCACGAGGAGTACCATATTCACTGCTTTGGAGCCTCTTCCGATAAAATTGTTTATGAAACGCTAAAAGCACACATGTTTAACCACCTGAAACCTCGCATTTATAACCATTGCGGCAAGTTTAGTATTACTGAAAGCCAGGCCTTTCTTAAAAATATGAATTTAATAGTGGGTGTCGACTCCGGTGCGCTTCACATGGCGGCAGCGGTTAATGTTCCCATCCTGGCACTTTTTGGTCCTCAAAGTCCAATCAAGTGGGCACCACCCGGCGCTGAGGTTATCAGCAGTTTGGGAACCGGATGCATCGCATGTCAGAAGTCTTACCCCTGTGAACAACACACACATTTTTTACAGAGCTTGCGTGCAGAGACAGTGATTGAGACAATCAATAGAATGCTCACTCTCATACCGGATCAATCGTGACTCAAGATCTCACTCAATCAGCTCTTTTTGAACTCTTAGAATGGCCTGCTCTCTTTGAGCACTTACTTTCTGAGTGCTTAACGCCGTATGGGCACAAAAACTGGCGCAAGCATCCTTTTCTCGAAACCGAGGCCATTCAAGACCACATTAATGATGTGGATGGCCTCAAAACACTTTTACAACGCTACGGGGATGTGACTTTAGAGGCCGAATGGCCGGATATTACACCCGCGATCGCTCGACTTTTAAAAGAAGGGTTTCTCAGTCTCAGCGAGCTGCAAGGGATTCTCCGCACGCTGCGCGAAGGCAGTTTAATGCTTCGGCATTTTGCCAAAATGCTAAAATCCGAATCGCAGCTCTTCTTTTTAGAACACTTATTGAATGAAGAACAAATCCCAGAGACCGCATTAAGCTATCTGCTCAAGCATTTTCATCCCACAGGGGAACTTCGGGATGATGCCACGCCGCGTTTGGCAGAGTTAAAACGAACCTTGCAATATCGTATCAGTGCGCAACAACGGCACATTCAAGCGATTCTTCAACATCCGGACATTCTTCCCGCCCTTAGAAGTACCACGATTACCGAGCGCGACGGACGCCTGGTTCTTCCAGTGAAGGCGGAATTTAAAAACCGCATTCCCGGTGTGATTCATGGAGCTTCCTCTTCTGGTTCAACGGTATTCATTGAACCAGAAGCCCTCGTGAAGCTGAACAACGAACTCAGTGAAATCCAGAGTGATATTCAGCAAGAGATTAACCGCATCGTCTCCATGCTCTCGCAAGGGCTGCATCCTGAAGCTGAGGGTTTAAATTCTTTTGTCGAACTTCTGGCGCAACTGGATCGTCGTTTAGCCGCCGCTCGCTTAAGTCGAAGGCTAGATGCCTCACCCTGTGAGCTGGAAACGGAAGAACAGCTGATTCATATTCGCCAAGCCCGACATCCGCTGCTTCTGTTAATCAATTCTCGGCATAGCTGGAATAAGATTATTTCCAATGATCTCGATCTCGGAAACGACGCTCAAACAGAACGACTTCTCTTAATCACCGGCCCCAATACTGGTGGTAAAACCGTTATTCTAAAAATGCTGGGACTATTCGCCCTGATGATGCGCGCGGGCCTTCACCTTCCCGTCGGCGAAGGGTCCAGAATGTCCTGCTTTGATCCCGTGATTGCAATCTTGGGCGATCAACAAGATCTCACACAAAATTTATCCACGTTCTCAGCGCATGTTCAGCAGCTACAAAATCTGGTGGCGGATGAAACCGATCTCCGGCGTGGACTTATTTTGATCGATGAAATTGCCGCTGGAACAGATCCTGTTGAAGGGGCGGCTTTAGCCAAAGCGGTTCTGGATGAAGTCTATCTAAAAGGTGCATTGGCCATAATCACGACTCACCTTGGAGAACTCAAGGTTGAGGCCCATCGTCATCCGGGTTATCTCAATGCCAGCATGATGTTCGATGCAGAAACTCTCAGCCCGACCTATCGATTGCTCGTGGGTGTTCCCGGTGCCAGTAACGCTTTGATTATCGCCGAGCGTTTAGGATTAAAACTCAGCGTGATTCAAAAAGCACGCACCATGTTGAGTGCTCCCTCAAGAGAATCGTCCGAACTGTTACAGGAATTGGAAACGCGAAATCAACAAGCTCAGCAGGAATTGGACAGTGCTCGCAGTTATCGTTTGGAAGCTCAAGCCAGCTGGGAGCGAAACGAAGCCGATCGTCAGCGCTTTGAACACGAGCGCAGACAAAACCTGAAGCAGCTCCAGTCGAGTGTTAAAGGTCGTATCAACGAGCTGGAAGAGCGTCTCAAACGCTGGCGTAAAGATATCGCACTGGCAGAGTCCGGTGCAGCCGGTGACGAATTCGATTCGGATCTCATTTCGGCTCAGCTTCGAGGTGCGGGAAGACGCGCGGATAATCTTTTCAACAAAACCCGTGAATCCTTCCAGGAAAAAGCGACCTATCAGTGGGAAGAACTCAAGCTGGGAATGAAGGTCACGAGCCGTCAGTTAGAGCTCAGCGGCGAGATTGTTGATCTATTGAAACAGTCCAAAGAAGCGGTGATTCAAGCTGGTTTGGTGCGTTTAACCCTTCCCCTGGATGACATTGAAGGCCCTCGGAGACAGGCTTCTAATCAAGTTAAAAAACAGCCCTCATCTCACAAAGCTCAACCCGCTCGACGTTTGGATAAACCCATGCGTCATAAAGAGGGGGATTCTTATCGTCCGAGCCAAAGTTCAAGTTCGGCACCAGATTCAGCTGAAGCGATTGATCCCACAACCGTGTGTGATGTTCGTGGAAAGCGTGCTCAGGAAGCGGTTGAGGAAGTCGAGAAGTTCCTGGATGACGCCATCATGTCTGGCGAAAGTGCCGTTGCCATTGTCCATGGATTAGGAACGGGTGTACTCAAAAAAGAGATTCGACAATACTTGGCAAAATCTTCTTATGTGCAACGCTATTATCCTGCCCAAGCCGTTCGTGGTGGTGATGGAAAAACAATTATTGAACTCACCTCATATTAAATCACCAGTTTAAACATAGCTTCTAATGAGGTTCCACAAAAATGGATATTTTACTGAGCCTGGAAAATGTATCCGTTATCCAGAGCCAGAAAAAATTAGTGGACAATCTAAACATTCAAATTCCCTTGGGTCAAAATACGGCCATTCTCGGACCGAACGGCTCCGGCAAATCTACGCTTGTAAAATTAATCAGTCGCCACATTCATCCATACGGCGGCGGTAGCGGTTTAAAAATTCTTGGACAAGAACGTATCCCTGTCTTTGAACTCAGAAAACAGCTGGGTATCGTCTCTTCCAATGAGCAGATCTACTTTGACGGAGATCCTCCCATCGAAGTGTATGATGCCGTTCTTTCCGGCTTTTTTGCAGGACGAGGTGTCTGGATTCATGACGAAGTAAACGATGACATGCGGCTCAGGGCAGAAGAAGCGCTTAAAGAGATGGGAGTGTCTCATTTATGCGGGCGGGCCATGCGGGAATTATCAACCGGAGAAGCCAGGCGTGTCCTGATTGCACGCGCATTGGTTCATCGACCCAAAGCTCTTTTATTAGATGAGCCCTGTGCAGGATTGGACCCGGCTGCCCGACATCAGTTCCTCAATGCCCTACGCCACATTGCACAAAGTGGGGTAACGCTTATACTGGTAACGCATCATATTGAAGAGATTTTGCCAGAAATGCAACACGTGGTCCTACTTCGTGGTGGTCAAGTATTCCGGGAAGGCAAAAAAGATGAATTGTTTACAGATAGTATCCTGAGTGAACTATTTGAAATCCACTTGCAGGTTAGCCGTACCGGTGATTGGTATGATTCCAGGATTAAACACCTATAACAACGGAGAAATAAACATTGCACCCGCTTGTAAGACAAAGATTAACATCCATAGGAAAAGCAACCGTCGCCACAATTGCTGCCACTGGAGCCATAAAAACGCTCGCAGAATCAAGACGAAATGCTTCCCGAATCCCAGATTCGGCATTAAAGGAAGCAGCTAAAATGCTTAAAACAGAACCACAAGATTCTTTTGGTAGAAAGCCTGATAATGCTGACTTAAAAACTTCTCCATTCCCACCTCCGAAGACCACTCGTCGCTAAGCTTTAATCACAGAATAGTTTGAATAGAAAACCCTAATCGAGCTGATTCATATTAAAATCACCTTGTTCTTCATCTTAAAAAATCGGAGTTCTAAAATTGCGTCTTCCTCCTCCTCTTGTAAGAAAAACTCTAACTTATGCTGCTTTTGGAGCAATAGGGGCACAAACGATAAACGCACAGCGTAAAAATTTTACACCAAAGAAACACCCTTTAGCGGAAGCAGCCGATCTACTCGACACAATTGAATGCCGTCGTTTGCAATCTGAAAAAGATAACCACACTCAGCCCTCTCAACTTTCCTTTCCTAAACCTAAGTCCTTTCGTCGTTAGGATATCACTTAAAGCCTTTATACAGTCTGGCTTATCCTTTCACAGCTCCATTTGTCGCACCGGAAATAAAATAGCGTTGCAAGGCTAAGAAAAAGGCAATGATAGGAACTAAGGAGAGCAGTGTCCCTGCCGCAATCAGGCGCCAATCGGCACTAAAAGCGCTCTGCAATCGAACCAATCCCACCGGAAGCGTAAAGCGTTGCGGATCGGATAATACAATTCCTGGCCACAAGAATTCACCCCAGGCCGTTAAGAAAGCAAAGACTGAGAGCGTGGCCAAGGTCGGCCGAATAAGGGGAATCAACACTAGCCAGAGCGTTTGCCAGCTGTTGCAGCCATCTAAAACAGCAGCTTCTTCCAACTCTTTCGGTAAACTCAACATGGCTTGGCGTACGAAAAATATCCCAAAGCCACTGACCGAAAAGGGCAGAACCAAACCGGCCCAAGCCGCCCACTCCCCGGAAGCATCTGTTAAGTGCAGTTTCAAACAGATGAGATATACGGGAATCATTAACACCTGAAACGGAACCATCATGGAACTGAGCACCGTTAGCATCACAACAAATTCTCCTTTAAAGCGCATGCGCGCTAAAGGGTAAGCCGCCAGAATACTGATCAAAACATTGGCGACAACAGTAAGGCCGGTCACTACCAAACTGTTATAGAAAAAGGCCGCCATCGGAATTTTGTTCCAAACAGCCACAAAGTTTTGAAGCGTTGCTTGTTGGGGAATCCATTGCGGTGGATACGCAAAAATGTTTTCTGCCGGTCCTTTAAGGGCTGTTGACAGCAGCCACAAAAAAGGCCCTATCGACAGAATTGTCAGCAGAAGCAAAAGCGCATAGCGAGATATAACAGTAATGGACTTATTCATTGCACTCTTACTCCATCAATCTGGCACAACGGCCAAATCCTTCAAAGGTGCTGCGTGATTGACTGCAACTTTGTGCTTTTTCACCGGCCTTAAGGATTCCGCCTTACCGGAAACCCACATTTCAATCAGACTGAAGACAATCAAAATCCCCATCAAAATTAGCCCGGCAGCACTGGCAATGCCTAAATCCAGATTTTCAAAGGCACGCTCGTAGAGAAAGTAAACGAGGGTTTTACTCCCACCCGCAGGGCCGCCTCGCGTCATCACGTAGATTTCTGTGAATATTTTCCAGGTGCCAATCGTACTGATAATCGCAACCATAATCATTGTGGGCCGCAGGTGGGGTAGCGTTACATACCAGTGTTTTTTCCAGTTGTCCGCACCATCCAGTATCGCAGCCTCATAAAGCTCTTGGGATACATTCTGCAAATGTGCCAGATACATCATCATATAGTAGGCTGCACCCTTCCAGATAATGACGAGCATAATGCTAGAGAGAACGATATCGGGATCGGTGAGCCATGCCACTTTGGGCAAGTGGAAGATCGCTAAAAACCCGTTCAACAAACCATCATCTGCCAATAACCAGCGCCAGGTTAAACCAGCGACAACCATCGAGACAATAACCGGCATATAAAGCAGGACTCGAAAAACCTGAACCCCTCTAAATTCCCCGTTCACCAATAATGAGAGAAGCAGTGGAAAAACGATCATGACCGGTACAATACCGATGAGAAGAACGACCGTATTAATGATGGCATTCCAGAATGCAGGCATGTGGAGCAGAGTGAGATAATTCCCAAGCCCGACAAAGTTCGGATGGTATAAATCGTGACTATAATCGAGCAAGCTGATATGGGAAGCCATCAACAAGGGATAAAGAAAAAAGAGCCCGAGTAAGAGAGCCGGTAAAAGCAAATAGAGATAAGGCGTTGAGCGTCTAAACATGGTAGTTCTATCATACCGTGTTTTTGAGTTTCAATAGCGGCGTTAAAGCTACTTAAACACCTTGTTTGGAACAGTTTATGGGCTGAGCATATGAATTCAGAGTCTTTTTTCCCATCCACCAGTAAACCAACAATCCCGACACAGTAACCGCAAGATTGACCAAAATGGTCATGGGATTTTCAACGAACAAACTGAACAGAACACAGACAGAAAACAAAGAAAAGACAACGCAATAAAACTCGGTTTTAAAGTTTTGGAATAAGGACGTTCTGCGATTTTTTTGACGATAGACGATTAAACCCAATACCGTGATTAAGGAGAAAAATACCACCGCAAAAACCATATAACCCAGCAATTGGTTAAACGCACTACCTATAACCAACACGGACGACCATGCTGCTTGCAACCAGAGAGCATTAACGGGAACTTTATTTCGCTGAGATAAATCCGAAAATTGGGAAGGCAAAAAATCATCTTTCGCTAAGGCATAGATTGCTCTGGAGCCACTCAGAACCATGTTATTCAAGCAGCCTATGGCAGCGATTAACATCATAATGAGCAATAGGGTTTGCGCAAGGGGACCCCAAACCGCATTAATGACGCTGGCAGCCAAAATGCCCTCCCGAGAGGCAATGATTTGAGGGAAGGGTAAAACCAGCAAATAGGACAGATTCACCAAGGCGTACAGTAAACCTATCAAGCCAACACCCAGTAATAGAGCAATAGGGATATTGCGTTTAGGGTTTTGCACCTCAGAAGCAAGAACTGTGACATTGCCCCAACCATCAAAAGCGAATAAAGGGCCAATCAAAGCACAACCTAACAGTGTAAAAACATGAGGCTGATAGAGTACAGAGCTTTTAGAGAACAGAGAATGCAACGCTATATTTTCCCAATGCAATGCCTGGTGAGACGTAAAGGCAAACCAAAACGCCATCCCGATAATCAACACTAAAGAGCCTATATTGATAAAGGTTAAAACATTTTGAATCCGTGCAACGCATTTAACATCAAACAGATTAAGCCCTGTTAATCCGATAATTAGAGCAACGGCTGCCAGCTTGGAATAGAGGATTACAGAGACTGAGGGAGGCAAAAAAGCCAACCCGGGGATTGAGGGAAATAAGACGGGAAGCGAACTGATAAAACGGATAGAGGCTAGCGCGACCGCTGCAATAGTGGCCGATTTAATGATGAGCGACAAAGTCCACCCATAGAGGAAAGACGGTAAGCGTCCCCATAAATTACGAATAAAGACATACTGCCCACCCACCTGGGGCCAAAGACAGGCCAGCTCTCCAAAGGCCAAAGCACCGAAGTAACTCATAATTGCCGTGAAAACCCAAGCTCCAAGGACGAGTAATCCAGACTGAAGATCGATCGCAACTTGGGATGAAACCACAAAGATACCTGAGCCCACCATTCCGGAAACAACCAAGGCGACGGCATCCCAAAGTGTTAAGGTTGAGCGAAAGGTAGCTTCAGGCTTTTTTAACGATTCAGATAAGAGTCGCATGCTGTAAAAATCCTATCTCTCTTTTTGTTGCAATTAAAGAGGGTATTCTTTGGAAAAAGCTTTGGGAATTAATAACTAAAAACGCGGCCAAACGATGGCGATACAGGCGGGTACGATGTGCCTATCGTATTCTTTTTTTGAGGATTTCCTGGTTTTAACGGAGGTTCGTTTGAACTCAGCGTATCCAGTTTAGTGACTTTGTTGGGTGTGCTATTAGGAAAATGGCTTAAATTTGTTTCTTTATGTTCAATCAACTTATCCGTTTTTGAAGCAATTTTATTACTAATTAAAGGGGAAAGAACATTAAAAGCAACGATCGTACCCAGAGTTCCCCAAACGACACTGCTACCCCTTTGAAAACGGAGCAGCTTCTGACTCCATTCAGGATGTCCCATAAGCTCATTCTCAATAAAGTGTTTATCTTCTTTGAGGAGTTTTTGAATTTTGTCAGGACTTCGCAAATTCCGAGGCAAGCTTTTCGGTAAAAAGCGTCCACTCGAAACGAGCCAATCTCCAAATTTTTGAAAACGGTCTGCCAATAGATACATCATGCCAAGGCTGATGCCACCCGCCGCCAATTCTTGCTGGATAATAAAGCGCTTTTGCTTTTTGGGTAAATTTTTGTTGTAAGCAAAAGTACCAACTTCAGCCAATAGGGAGCATGCCCAGATGATCAACGTTGACCATTTTAAAAAGCTGGCATGGTTTTTCATATCAGAGTGAGCTAAACGGACGACCGCTTTCTTAAGTATTTCCATTATCGGCCCCCTCCATTAGCCGTTTTTGTCGGTATTACTTCTTTATCATTTTTGGGAAGAATGTGCTTTAAAGCAAAATTCAATCCGTAATTGATTAGGGGAATATCTAAAGTAAACGTCGTTAGTACCGTTGCTAAAAAAGATACAGCCGTTGCCACTGCCAAGGTGAAAATTTTAGGCTCAACGCCTGCTGGCACTTTAATAGAACCCTTTTCAACCAGCCTTTGGCCATATTTTTCTGCTAAAAAACGGGTTAAAACCCCATTGAAAACAGTAATTGCAACCTTAACCGCGGTTTTAATAGCGGCATAATGCCGTGTTTTTTTATCCACATCTCCGTTGTAGTAATCGATCGTAGGACGCAAAGCCAAGCCCGTCGCACCGATTAATAAACGGTGTGAAGAACTCGATAGTGCACCGGCTTGCATGACATGACTTGATAATGTTCTTCCAACTTGCAAACTCATTTTCGCCTTCTTTTTAGATTTAAGCATGTGAAAAAAGAGCCTCAGAATAAGGAATTCTGCGGCTCTTTTGGATGACTTAAAAACTTGACTACTTTATGAAACTAATTTACACAGCAAGTTTTGGGTCGTAGCAGAATCCTTAATCATCTGCATACAACAACACATAGTCTTTGCCAGGTTACTTTTCATAATCAAAATCTAAAATGACTCACTCATAAATAAACACCAGCGAAAGCCCCATACGAGGAATCTCCAGCTCTACCGAATCATACGTTTTAAGAGCAGTCAGGTCAAGAATTTGCCAAAATTACAAGAATTTTCAAACCCTCAACAAGCCATAAAAAAATCCCGACATCTAAATGCCGGGATTTTTTATTTTTAAATTCTAAAGCTTACATGCTTAGGATGCCTTTAGTGAGTGGTAGCAACGAGGCATTTGGAACGGAGCACCCGCAGCGTATTCAGAAATACGTGAGGACTGCGAGTACCTAAATAACGAAGTTGATACACTCAGTAAAGCAGACCTGCTTTAGTAGCTTTGCTTCCAATACGCATCTTCAATCGCCATAGTTTTTTCAGCTTCGGAACGAATGCTGACATTGTTAGGCGTAAAAATGAAAACACCATCACCGATGCGTTGTTGGTTACCATCAATGGCGTGTGTTGCACCGGAAAGGAAATCAACAACACGTTGGGATTGAGCGGTATCCAACAAATGCAGATTTAAAATAACAGATTTTTTCGTCCGCAAGTGCTCGATAATTTCCAAGGCTTCTTCAAAAGCGCGAGGCTCTAAAACAACAACTTGGGTTTTTTGGCTGGTGGGGTGATCCACAACGCGCAAGTTTTTGCGAATTTTTTTGGATTCATCGCTAAGCTCAACGGCCTGTGTATCCACAGCGCTGCTAGGCGTGCGGTAGTCGAATTCTTCTTCAACTCCGTAAACATCTTCATCAAATGGATCTCCAGAGACCCAGTTTTTCAATTTGGTTAGCAATCCGCTGTTCATGCTGGCCAAAACCTCCCTAATTCTTTTGGTTCATTCTCTGCGCTGCGTGCAATCGTAATACTGCCTAGTTAAAGCTGATGGTGAAGTTACATCCCTTGCAGGGGACTGTTTATGCCTTGAGACTATTTGAGAAATACGGCATCTTTAATGCTGAAGGGCATATTAGCCACACTTCTCAAACAGCCTCTCTTGCAAGTCAACGTTTAAATCTCTAATTAGAGTGCTATCCAAGAGACTTAAACGTTGACTTGCTAACAACACGTTTAACTCACTGTCAAAATATTGCTAGATGCAATTATTATAGGGGAGTAACGAAATTTAAACCACTACTTTCATAATTTTTTTGTGTCGAAAATCGCCTGTCCGATTCGAATCATGGTCGATCCTTGCCGAAGTGCAAATTCATAATCCTGACTCATGCCCATTGACAAAGTGGATAATGCCCTCCCTGAGCGACGAGCCAGCTCATCCCTTAATAAGCGAATGGCTTCGAAAGTTTTTTCTAAGGCTTTTTCATCTCGATTGATAGATTGTTCCGAAGGAGCCATGCTCATCAGTCCCTCGATCGAAATTCCTGGAAGCTCGAGCAAAAACTCAATTTTATCGATGGCCTCTAGCGGGGTGAATCCATTTCGACTGAGATCTTCCCCGGGGTTGATCTGTAAAAGACAAGCCTGACGTTTTTCTTGAAGATCGTTCACCTCGCTTAAACGTTGCGCATGAGCTACTGAGTCCAAACTCTGGAGGAGTGAGAAACGTCCAACCGACTTAGCCAGCTTATTGCTTTGCAAAGTGCCAATGAAATGCCAATTCAACCCTTTAGGAGAAAAATCCTCCTGCTTGGCCAAAACATCTTGTAGGCGACTTTCCCCAAAATCACGAAAACCCGCAGAATAGGCAGCCTGAATATGCTCTAAATCTGTATATTTACTCACAGCAATAATAGTAACATCCCGGCCAGGCGAATTGACCGCAACAGATTCCCGCAAGCGCTCTAGGCGCTCCGCAATAACAGAAACAAGACTCATGCCTTCTATACTAATCTTAAAAACCACCTAAGACCAGAGTACCGCTAGAGCACCTTATCCATAAGAGCATCTATTTTAGCGAGGTAAGTACTCATGTCCAATTGGCCTTTTCAACACGGCGCCGAGTGCAAACAAAACAACTGAAGGTTGAATAAGCCAGAAAAAGTGTAGGAAGGGAACAAAACCTAGTAGGAAAAATGGGATATCCAACTTGGATGCAATGCGGCCAATTTTGCTTTTTTGACATTGCGCTGATGTGAGATAGGCCATATTTTTCCAGCCAATGGTCACACGTTCAAGTACTTTCTTGCCAAGATGCTGAACGTTTTCCTCAAGTGGCTCTCGCTCTTTTGGAGAAAACGTTTTTGCGATGTCACTCGACTCGGTTCTAAACGGCTCGTGAGATGTTGCAGAGGAAGCTTGACGAGCCTCTGAGTGAGGTTTTACGATCGTATCTGTTTTTGCAGAGACATCCTTCAAATGAGAGTTTGTTTTAACCAGACTGTCTACTGATTTGGAAGGCGTGTAGTCTGCTTTTTTAGGCTGTTCTAAAACAATCGGTCGTTTCGAACTCTCTGGGGTAACAGCAACAGAATTAATCATAGAAAAAAAGCCTTGAATTCAAATATTTCCAAGTAAAGAGGAAATACGGTCTATACCTTGGGTAAAGTAGGGCCAAGCCGCTTTTTCATAACAGCACCCATTAAAAAGACAATGACCGAGGGTTGTAAAAGAAACATAAAATGCATCAACGGAACAAAACTCATCATGAAAAAAAGCACATCGGCAGCGAGCATCGCTTTACCAGCCATGGTATTAAGCCGTCCAGCTGAGTAAAGATTTCCAAGATTTTGCATACCCAAACCAACGCGCCCCCAAAAGCCCATTTTGTTCCGCACAAGAGGGGCAGACTGAACTTTAAGAGCATGCGTTTGACTGTCATGATGGCTGACTGGAACAACAGCTGGAGGTGTTTCTGCACTTTGAACTCCTGTCGTTTCTCCAGAGAAACGCAGGGCAGGATAGCGGGAGACGGGTGACAAAAGATTGGATTTCATGAGTCGCGATCTTTTTAATTTAAGAAGAGAAAAGAATAGATGACTATATAAATGCCAAACACAGTTTAAATTTGCGCTGCAATTGATCTTTCCCTTCAATTTTTACCGTTAACCGGTTTTATATAAGTTTCACGATTAAAAGTACGCTAGCGATTGCATTGCTTTAGCTCTAAAATAAGTAGCTATATCTACAAGGTAATTTCAGATTTGTCCACTCTGACTGATTCCCTCTCACAAAAAGCATCCAGCTCCCTCTGGACTAATAGTGTTGCAACAGAAGACTCTGCTGCAACCTTACTCAGTGCGCCAGTGCAGGAAATCTTTTCGTCAACGCAAGGGGAAGGCATTTACGTCGGTAAACGACAAGTTTTTGTTCGTTTTGCCCACTGTCATCTGAAATGCGCCTATTGCGATACCCCTATGACAACGGCCAGTGGACAGTGCCAGCTTGAGGCAAGCCCAGGCTCAGGTGCTATAGAGCTTCATTCAAATCCGATGTCATCGGAAACACTAGCCATCTTGATTAAAACACTTTGGAAACTAGCACGGCACCACAGTGTGAGCCTTACAGGTGGGGAGCCTCTTTTATACCACCGCTTTCTAAAAGAGGTTTTGCCGCTTCTAAAACCGGACATTTCCATTTATTTAGAAACCAGTGCCACTCAAGCCGATTTCTTTTCCGAGATTGCCCCATGGGTTGATATTGTCGCCATGGATATCAAACTGCCTTCCGCAACCAAAGAAGCACCTCGCTATACCGAGCACGCCGAGTTCTACCAACTGGCGAAACAATTCGACTGCTTCATTAAACTCGTTTTCAACGAGCAAACGAGTTTAGAAGAATTAGAGGCTGTTAGGGGTATTGTCAGCGACCGAAAAACCCCGATCATCCTGCAACCTGAAACATCATTAACCGATAAAAAAGTCTACATCTCCCCTTCAAAATTGTTTTGGATTGAAAACAATCTGAGCGGATGGTTCGACGATGTTCGCATTATTCCTCAGACCCACAAAATGTTAAATGTACTCTAAAATGTATTATTCGTTTGGCAAACTTAAAAAACAAACAATTGCATAAAACTGACATAAACTCCAAAGTAACTCAGCATTTTATAGCTGCTTGTTGGTTTAATGCAGCAAATAGATCCCTCAAAAAAAACAACATAAAAGGATTGGTATGTCGGCTTCCATTCTTGGAAACCCCACTGAACAGATTCTCTCAGCTGCTGAGCCTTCTTCGGCTGTCAAAAGCAAACCGATGCTAAAAGTCCTCTTCTTTTATCCCGACTACGGTCAAAACGGCGGCATTGAACGCACCATTCTGCTCACCGCCCGCCAGCTAAAAGAACAGGGGATTATCCAGCCCGTTGTCGTTTGCAGTAAAAACGGCCCGCTGTTTCAGGCATTAGCCAATGAGGGAATTCGTACCTATGGCCTACCAACTTCAGCATGGTTTTTACCGTCTTTGAGACGGAGCTTCGACTTCACCACTTGGGCACAGCTCGAGAAAATTGTAGAGCGTGAAAATCCAGATATTGCCCACGTGCACGCCGGTTTAATCGAGAATTTATGGTTTCGTCGCTGGGGTATACCGCTGGTCTACCACTTTCATGGTTATGGAACGCTTTATAGCCAACATTTACCACCACATGAGCGCTCTACGAGCTTAAAGCGGCACTTGAAACTTATGGGCAAACGTCTCATTCGGTGGATGTTCCAAAAAACATCCCAAGGCCTTGATGCACTGATTTTTGTCAGTGATGCCGAACAAAACAGAATGGTTGAGGAAGGCTATTTATCAGAGTCTTACGCCCCCATGGCCGTCATCCACAATGGCGTTGAGCTTTCAAAGCTACAGTATGGTGCCATACAAGGCAGAAATAACATTAGGCAGCTTAAAGAAGCACTTCAAATACCTCTTCAAGCCCGTGTTGTTACATTTATTAATCGCTTAGATAACAATAAAAACCCTCGGCACTTCATTTCACTGGCACGGCACCTTGTAAAACAAGCCGGATTTGAAGATCTTCACTTCCTGATGATTGGTGATGGCCCATTAGCAGAAGCTTTAAAGCCAGAAATGACCGATTTACCCCATCTGCATTGCCTCGGGCACCGCGATGATGTCGCCGAACTCTTAGGGATCAGTGATCTTTTGGTTTACCCCAGTCGTCGCGAAGGCTTTGGTCTTGGCCTGGTTGAAGCAATGGCCACGGGAGTGCCTAGCCTGGCCTATGCCAGTGAGGGTGCCTGTGAAGTCTTAAGTGGCCTATACAATACGATTGACCTGTCGGAAAATTTAGCGCCGGTAGACGACATTTCAGCCTTAAGCTTGCTGGTGAAGAAAACCCTCAAGCAAACTTCAAAAGAGCGCCGCGAACGGGTTATTGCCGGGCTACTTCGAGCGCAGGAATTTTCATTGGAGCGTTATATGACGAAGTTAGAAACGATCTACAATGCCCTTTGTCCACAGATTTCCATTATTTTACCTGTCTACCAGGGTGAAAAAACCATCTTAGGGGCTATAAACTCAGTATTAAACCAAACTTACCCTCATTTCGAGCTTCTGGTTATAGACGATGGCTCATCCGATGGAACCTTGGATGTTCTTCAAACCATTGATGACCCACGTCTCAAGGTAATCAGCAAGGCCAATGCGGGTGTTGCAGCAGCGCGTAATACAGGCTTTGCAGAAAGTACCGGCGAGTATATTGCCTTTATTGATGCCGATGATCGTTGGCTCAGCGATAAACTTGAAAGCGAAGTCGCCATATTACGGAAACATGCAAAGCCCGGTGAAAGCCCTGTTTGCTTAGTTTACAGTGCCTATGAAGCCGTTGATGAAAACAATCGCCTCATTTTCCGCCCACCCATTCGGACCCAAAGCGGTGATTTAGCCAAAGCGGTGATTGATGATGAAGGTATCTTCCTCCCGAGTACAACCTTATTGCACCGGAATGTCTATGAGAAGGTAGGCGGCTTTAACGGTGAGTGCCATCATGAAGATCGTGCCTTTTTCATCTTGGCTTGCCAACACTTTCCAGCCTACCCCACCTGTAAACGCTTAACGTTGTACCGCCAAACAACAGCAGGACGTTGCCGCAGTATTCTAAAAGACTATGACTATGCTCTGAGTGCAGAGGAATCGATTGTTGAGGTACTAAAACCTCGCCTACACCCTGAAGCAGCCGCTCGTTTAGCAATGTTACAACGACGCAATCTGCTTTATCGGTTTATGATGTATGATTGTCCACAGAATGCACGGCGACTTTTCCAACACGCTTTTGTTGAAAATCCTGATATGCTCTCTTTGATTCAAGGCAAGAAGGGTCTTTTAACAAAAGTAGCTCTCAAAACCAGTATTAATTTCCCCTGTCAAATTCGGAAATGGGTTCAGGGTTTAAACCGTGTCATGATTTCACCTTTCTGGGCCAGTCAAAAGCGTATTCGTAAGGTTCTTTCCAAATAGGATTTGTTCCGAGCATGTTAATTTTTAATCTGCATCATATTGAGCCACGTTCCAATACGGCAGCCTTCCAGTCTCGCCGTCATATTACGATTACACCCAATGGGTTAAGACGCTTCATTAAAACATTGCGACTTGCAGGTTTAGAGATCATTTCCCTACGCCAAGCACTTGAAGATGGACTTGACGATCCGAATGCGGCGCCTCGCAAAGAGACTGCTCGTCAGGTCATTCTTACCATTGATGACGGCTATGTGAACAATCTTAAATATGCAGCACCCGTGTTGCAGTCTGAGAACGCACCCGCCACCATTTTTGTTTTGCCAGGGCGTTTTGGCGGCAGTAATGAATGGGATCAAGGAAACTGGCCTGAAGAAAACCGAGATCCGCTAATGACACTTGAGCAAATGCAGGAACTCGTAAAACAATATCCTTGCATCACTTATTCCAGTCATGGGTTACGCCATGTGCATATGGATCAAATTTCGTCAGAGGCTTTACACAAAGAGCTTCACGAATCGCATCAGATTCTAAGTGATAACCTTGGCGAGACTTATTTGCCGACCTTGGCTTATCCTTGGGGCGATTACTCGCAAGATGTTTTAAAGGCAATGGAGACATCTCCCTATCGCTGTGCTTTTACAGTTGTTACAGCGCCATGGGAAGCGGGCACACCACGCTTTGAAATCCCGCGCTACTCAGTCTTTTATCGTGATGGCAATCCAATTATTACGTTGGCTAAATTAATGCGACACGGTATTTTGTTGCCCAATGGGCTCATGAAAATCAAGCCTAAACGGACAAAAGTAGAATACTAAAATTTCTAAAAACTACTGGGAAATAAACTATCTCCATCGTAATTAAAAAGTAGAGCTTTAATATAGCTCCTCAAAATCATCTTTAAAGCCCTCTATTACTGTCGGTTAAGAAATAGAGGGCTTTAAACTGCTCTGTAAGTCTTAGTGTTTTAAAGCTTTTTCTGCGGCAGAAAGCGTTTGCTCAATATCCATTTGCGTATGCGCTGTTGAAGAGAAGAGGCTTTCAAACTGAGATGGCGCCAAATAAATACCTTGCTCTAACATCGCCCAGAAGTAACGATTAAAACGGTCACGATCGAAGCGACACACATCGATGTAATTACGCAGTGGGCCTTCAGCAAAGAATAACGTCATCATGGCACCGACTTGAGTCACGGTTGCAGGAATGTTGGCTTTCTCGCACATAATCCATAAACCATCAGCCAGAGCCTTTGTCCGTTCTTCAAGCTGAGTGTAGACACCGGGCTCAGATAATAATTTCAAGGTTTCTAAGCCTGCTGCCATGGCCAAGGGATTCCCGGATAAGGTTCCCGCTTGATACATGGGGCCTTCCGGAGCCACCATACCCATAATGTCTTTTTTACCGCCATAGGCTGCAGCCGGTAAACCACCACCGATAATTTTACCCAAGCAAGTGATATCAGGGATGACATTATAACGTTCCTGAGCTCCGCCCAGTGCAACACGGAAGCCCGTCATAACTTCATCAAACACAAGGCAGGCGCCGTGCCGATCCGCTAATTTCCTCAAGCCTTCTAAAAATCCAGGTTCTGGTGGAATACAGCCCATATTCCCGGCAACGGGTTCCACTAAAATTGCAGCAATTTCTTTTGAGTTTGCTTTCAACAAGGACTCCACAGAATCCAAATTATTGAACTCTGCATTCAGCGTTTCATTGGCAGTTGATTGAGGAACACCAGCGCTATCGGGAACGCCATGCGTTGCCGCACCGGAACCTGCTTTTACCAAAAGATGATCGCTATGCCCGTGATAGCAGCCTTCAAATTTAATGAGCTTAGAGCGATTGGTATAAGCACGCGCTAAACGAATCGCACTCATTACAGCTTCTGTACCGGAGCTGACAAAACGCACTTTTTCAATAGATGGAACGATATCAATAACAGTCCGAGCCAACTCTGTTTCTAACAAAGTAGGAGCACCGAAACTCAAACCGTTTTCGGCCACAGCCCGAACACGCGCTAAAACATTGGGATGGGAATGCCCGACAATGGCTGGCCCCCAGGAACCAACGTAATCAATGTAGCGGTTTCCATCGATATCCCACAAATATGCCCCTTGTGCGCGAGACATAAAAACAGGCTGCCCACCCACGGATTTAAAAGCTCGAACCGGACTATTAACACCACCTGGAAGAACTTCACAGGCTTCCTTAAAAGCTTGCTGCGATTGTACGCGAGAAAGTTTACACCCTGAAGTAGTTGATGCTGTCATGGCTTAGTCCAATTTAAGGCTATTTCATATAGCCTATTGAACTACAGCTTGCGATAAAAGCCAAACTGAACGGGTTTGAAACGACCCAATTCTTGTTCCAAACTTTCGCGAGCGCGAACTGCATCGTTCAAACGCTTCTTCAAAGAATCGTTTTCGCTTTTGCAACGGATCAACTCGACAACGACTTCATCCAATCCGGCAAGCTTATCATCTAAAAGATGTGCTAAGTCTTTCAGAATACTTTCTTTTACCTGGCTCACCGCTTCAACCATCACGGTGATACTGTCCGCAGCACTCGTTGATGAAGAACTAGCAGAAGCCGCTAAAGAACGAGAACCATAAGCCGAACTTACAGTGCCTGAATTTGAGCCGGGCAAATCGACACGACGATTGCCGCCAGACTGGTTATGCTGATTAAAGTTTTTAGATTCCTCGCGAGGAGCAGGGCGTCCTGCATCCCGTTGTTGAGATCCATTGCCACCCATCGGACGATTTTGGGAGGCTGAAGAAGCTTCCTTACTTGCTACCTGAGGAGGCGTTGTTAAAAGAGACGCTCCCGGAATAGGAGAGCGGTTGGCTTTAGAGGGCTCATCCGAATTCGATGGTCCCAAGTGCTTACCAATGGTTTCCAAATTATCCCCATGGCGCTGCAATTCAGCTGCTTTTTTGAGTAGTTCTAATTCTTGATGGGTAAACAAAGTCCGCCCACTGCCTTCTTCTGTCTTGGGCGTAAAACCCAAAGTTTGCACCAGGGTTAAGAGTTGGGGCTCCTCTAAGGACAAGAGCTCACTGACGTAACCTATGGTGTATGGAAAGTCATCGGTACTTAATGGGGTCATGGTTGCCATCCATCTATATCTAAAAAACGCCTTGATAGGCAGGCCCTAAACACATCTTAACATACTGGATTCGGTTCTTATTTATCTAGACAGGAGCAATTTTTATACTCAATATACATCGTACAGTAATTATTCAATCACTGAATTGATTTTTCGGCTGTTTTTAAAACCTCACGTATTTCTTGAATCATTTTTTGAGTTCGTCTCAACAGAGGAGTCGTCATTTGATCTGGCTGTCGAAAAGCGAGCACCGGATACACACATAACACTTTTAGTAGAATATGCCTAGGATCATCAAGCCATGTTTGAAGTTTCACCAAGCTCTTATTCAACTCTTCTGGATTGGGCTTTCTAGCATTATTCACCGTTTTCCCGATTGTATGACAAAGCTTTAAGCCTTCTTCGATATGAGCTAAAAGCAATTGGAAGTTTTTGATGGCGTAAACACCAGCATCTGGAGAAATAGAAAGTTCAAGCTCCCGTTTTCTCCAGAGCTCGCCTTTGGCAAGCACTGGTTTTTCAACAGCAAGCCATTTTTTGCCCAGCTCACCTAAAGAGCAAAGCTCAAAGCCAGCAATATGAGCTCCCCCTAAAGACGTATTATAAAGGTGACACGAAGTTTCCAAATCCTGCGCCATACTTTCAAACTGGCGAACAAACCCGAGATAGGATTGCAAAGTGGGCAAGGCTTCGCCCTGTTGTCCCATAACCGTAGCCATGGTCATAGGACGAGAGATTAGGGTATCACTGGCCGGTATATCCAACATGCCTTTGTCGTTCACCATAACTTCCTGTCCCCCTGCATAAACTTGATTATCAGGGAAAGCCAAATCCTGACCAATTAAAGCAATTTCCGTACAGCCCAACAAAACAGCCAATTGAAAGGCCAGCAAAGAAACCGAACCACCACCCCGAGACAAGATGGGCTGGGCTTGATGAAACTCCCGCTCAAACCAGCCCGCTAAGGTCGTGAAATAGGGAATCCAAAAATGGTAGCGTTGAATGCTCGGTGCCGTAAACGCTTCACACTCACTCCCCGGACTATGCACAAAGCGGATTTTAGAGAGGTAGTCTAAAGAAATCCCATGCAATTGTTCCTTCATACCCCGTGCATCATAAAAAAGAGCAAAATCAGGAACGATTCCGGCTTTTTCCAAATGCCGAAGCGCCCCACCAATGGCAATTAGAACGCAGTGAGCGCGAAGCTCTTTTAAGTCGTCTATCGCTTTATCTAAAGAAGGACCTCGAGAAATGATAATCGCAGGATATCCTTTTGCCAAACCTTTCAAAGTTTGCATAGGATGGGATAGCGCAAGAGCCGGTAAGTTTCGGGCAAAGTTATGAAACCAAAGCTGATGGAAGACTTGAGCCGTCTCAAACTCGATCTCGATGCTGTTATGGATTTGAGGCCAACGCATTTCAAAATCTGGAACAAAGGTTTTTAATCTCTCGGCCTCCGAGGCCGTAGGCTGAATCCAACCTAAGCGATGAGGGAGAGTAACCGCTTTACGCAAAAAGGCAAAGGCTTCATCCAAATCTGAAAGAGCTCTTAATCGACCCTCTTTCAAAGCATTTTCAATCAATGGGTTTCCAGAAGACGGAATGAGTGCCAGCTTGCTTTCGTCAGGCTCCCATAAAATCAAACCGCCCTGAGTTTGCGCAACAATGTCCGCTAAGGTGTGCCTGCCCTCGGGTAACCCCACAATAAAGTAAATTTGCTCAGGATGTGAGAGCAAAAGTTGCTTATCGCTCACAGCGGTATTGGATTGCAGATCCGATCCCATCATCTAACTCTCACTACTTCTTAAAAATTTTTAACCCTTGAGTCATTATCTCTCTTCAATGCCCCTCCCTCGGAGGGGCATTTAGACAACTATAGCCATCTGCCAAGCATCCAGTGCTTGGTTCACCCAAACTAAAGAGTCCGTTTTCAGAATTTCACGCGTTTTAGTCAGCGTGTTGGCTAAATCATCCACCATACTCACATCAAAGCCACCCATATCACTCAGCGCTAAAAAACGCTGTTTATAAGGGATAAGCTCAAACATGGCCAAGTATCCGACAAAAGGATGATCGTGGATGTGCTGAAACAGCATTTGAGTGCATTCCCAAACGCCATCTTCAACCTTACGAAGCACTTGATTCTTCGTGGGCAGTTTCCTTTGCAACTGATTCAAAAAGCAGATACTGGCACCCAGCTCAACTTTTAAGGCACTCAGAGCCGTATGCAGCTTTTGCTCCTGCCTTTTAAAGAGAGCCTGGTGTAATTCTTCAGAACTGGCCAAGGCAGACTGTTTTTCGAAAGCCACCCAATGCTCCTGGAAATCCGACAACGAGCATAAGGTATAGCCGTTAATTTGAGCACCACCCAAAGAGCAGTTACTCAATTGAATCGTGGGGCACAGCTGTTTAAACTGCACGGCAAGCGCTTCAAAATGGCGAACGAATCCCGCATAAGAAACCGTTGTTTCCAATGCTTCTCCGTTTTGTCCTTGGACTGTGGTTAAAAGATGGGGTTTGGTAAAAAGCGTTTTACTGGGCGTTAAACTCATATTACCTGCGGCATCTTTTTGAAGAGGAATGCCACCGGCATACACTTGATTATTCGGGAAGGCTAAATCCTGACCAATCAGGGCTATTTCCCGACAGCCCATAAAGTAAGCCAACTGCATCGCAATTACCGATACAGTGCCACCGCCTTCCAGGCGAAGGTGCTTTTTACCCAGGGCTTTATCGTACCAGTCACTCAGTTGCGCAGAGTTTTCTGCCAGAAAAAGGTAAAACTCACGGAATGCATACTCATAAATTGCTTTGGGCGTATGAGGGCAAACAATGACGGTAATAGTGCTTAAATAGCTTTCAGGCAAACCATAAAGCTGTTCGGTTACAGCATTGGCATCGTAAAAAATAGCAAAATCCGGTGTGATATTGGCCTCAAAAAGTCGATGAAGCGACGCACCGACAGCGACGAGAACCGCACTTTTTTGAAGCTGCTTAATCGCGGGTAATGCCGCATCCAAAGAGGGGCCTCGCCCGATCACAATAGCGGGCTTATCTGTAAACTGATTCGCTAACGCATCGATGGTCAGCGTTTTTGCAAAATGAGGCAGGTTTTCTAAAAACTGACGAACCCATTGCGGATGGAACTGCTTAACCGTAACATAATCCCGGGCCCAATCAGAAATCATCACTTTGATTTGCTGAACCAATAGGGGAATTTCATCCTTCATTTTGGCTGCAAAGCCTGGAAGAATCAGAAAATCGAGATCATAATCGCTGTATATAAAAGGGCGTAATTGCGAAAGGAGTTCAAAAGAGTTAGTCGCCAACTGAACACGGGGATGAGCCAGCAAAGTATCGAGTTCAACATTATCGAGCGTAAATTTTAGAAGCGCTAAGTCAGGCTCATAAACAATGATTTCATTTTGACTGTTAGCAAACGTGTAATCCAGCGCATAGCCCAGACCCAACCCTAAAATGACATGCACGCGCGGAGACTGGGTTTTACAACTTGCTTTAAAGGCTTTCTTTACTTCAACACTGGGCGCCGTTGCATCGTGAAGCCAGATTCCATCATAATTGAAACCGCACTCTTTTCCATCAGGCGTGGGCACTAAAGCCAGTTTGTCGTCTAACGAAAGAGACATTTGCGCGAGACTCTGTACCAGCAATGAATGCCTAGGATTTCGCTTCAACAGAGCGCTTGCATTGGTCTCAAAATACATGGATTAGAAATTCTCTCTAATGGAAGTTCACGCTATCCTCTAATTGCACTTCCAGGGTATTTAACGAATCGTTAACCCAGTAAGACAACTTATCAGACAAAAGCTCTTTCGTATTGTTAAAAAAGGTTCTCATTGATGGCAGATGAATTTCTAGGCGTTTGGCATGTAAGTCACCGCCCGCTTTGCTAAACTCTCGTTTATAAGCCAACAACTCATACAGTGTGACATATTCTAGGAAATCATTTCCGCGCAAAAATTGATAGAGGGTCGGCAACGCAACACGTGCAACCTCATAATCCGCTTTATTCTTCCAAATACTTCCTTTTTCAGGAAAGCGAGTTTGGTCAATAATGCGATTGATATGCGCAATACTGGATTGGATTTCTTTTAAGGAACTACGCAACGCTTCTCGGCGACTGACATAATCGAGACGGTGCTGAGGATTAAATAGAGCCTGTCCGTTTTCCCGGAATTGCGGCCATTGGCCCACGAAGTCTGCCATATTTTTCAGCGTATAACCGTCAATTTTAGCCCCACCCAAGGATGTATTAAAGAGCTGAAGAGGCTTATCCCGACGCTTATTCTTTTCTGCCAGCTCTTCAAAGTGACGAATATAGCTGATAAAGGCTGCAAACGTGCGGAGTGTTTCTCCATTCTGGCCTAATGTGGTAGCCATTTTGGTAGGAGCAGTATAGAGTTCATCTGTTTTGTCCAGGGCAATACGGCCTTGAGCGTCTTGCTTAACCATAGTGCCACCGGCATAAACCTTGTCTTCAGGAAAGGCCAAATCCTGACCCGCCAAAACAATCGGGTTACAGCCCATTGCCTGAGCAATCTGGAACCCAATGAGGGATACCGTTCCCCCACCATCGACGCGGTAGCTGTTCTGAGTAAAAGCACGATCGAGAAAGCGAGCAAAAACGCCGTTATTTTGGCCTAAAAAGACCAATTTATGAGCTGCGGGTGCTTCATAACAACAAGGGCTTGTGAAAGGACTGAGCAAAAAAGTAATCTTTGATAAAAACTCGTCCGGTAAGCCGTAAAGTTGCTCTTTCATGCCGTTTGCATCGTAGAACAAGGCAAAGTCGGGGGTAATATCCGCTTTCCATAAATGCCGCAAGGCACCACCCACAGCAATAAGCACCGCTGAATCGCGCAGTAGTTTGATAGACTGCAAATCCGCATCCAAAGAAGGCCCTCTGGAAATGACAATTGCAGGCTTTTCAGGACATAACCCTACTAATTCATCGATGTTATCGTACTCGGCAAAATAAGGGCAGTTGGTTAAAAACTGTTCAAGCCATTTGTGGTGGAAGTGTTTACCCGTATTGAAGTCTTGAACAAAGTTTCCGCCCACTTCCAAAATCCGTTTCATCAGATCGGGTATCTGCTCGTGCATAAGGTAGGCGTAACTTCTGAGTACATAAGCGTCCAAACGGTGATCGCCGTATATGCGGGCAGAAATCATCTGCAACATATCCATTTGATGCGCTGCCAACCAAACGCGTCCACTATCAAAGTACGTACTCAAATCAATATTTTCCAGAATAAAGCGCAAAAACGGCATATCAGGTTCATAAACAACGATTTTTCCCTCGCTCCGCTTGAGAAGTTGCTCAATTCCGTAGCCAAGGCCAACACCAAATACTAAATGTACATGGTCGAAAGCGGGTAAAATTTGCTGTTCAAAGACATCAATGGCTTCCTGAATCGGTTGCTCAGGATCATGTATGAAGACCCCTTTGTATTTGATGGTGAAGTGCCCATCCTCGGTTTCATAGAATTCGTATTCGTCATCACCTAACGAAGACACATTTTTAAGCTGCTTTACCAGTTCTTCGTGACGTGAGTCTGCTTTCACTAATGCCTGAAGATTACGTTCTAAAAACATACGCCTCTCTTTACCAATCTTTTTGACTATTCGTGAATGGATCAGGTTTATATCCGAGGAAAGCGCCAAGCGAAAAAAGGAAGAATTGGGCCATTAAAACTTATTTACTAATCCTAAAGGAGACAGATGGGCTTTGCCCTCCTCCATCTACAGGAGCAAAAGGAGTTGTTTTAGGATTTATCCTTCTTTTTCTCCGCTTTACGCCCTGTGAAAGCCCTCTGCAATAGGGCTGCGCCGAGGAATATTGAAATCCAGCTCCCAACTTCAAGCCCTGCATAAAGCAAAAAAGCCTTAGGATTCGCTTTGATGGCACGTCCCCAGCTTTTTGGATTCAAAATACTCAAAGGTTTTTCATCGAAAATTTTGCAGTACTCGCCTGTTCCCGTATATTTATCATCCGCCTGCCAGGAGGCGACTTGTGCGGCAATACCACCAGCTAAAGCGCCAGCACCTAAGGTTCCAAAACCAACTCGTGTATTGGTAGAATCTTTTTTAGGATGCTCATTGTCAATTGGAGCTGGAGGGCCGCCCTGACATTGTGGAAAGCCGGCATTAGCATTATTCACAATAACTACAGTACTCATAAAACCCGCCCCTGGAAATCCAAAAACAACACACATGAATACAAAAACAACAAATTAGAAACTTGTGCCGTTTGTATTATTAAGTGTTTATTTTTCTATTTAGAAGAACCTGTAAAGGCTTTTTTCAACCAGTTAAGCCCTAAACAAAAAATAACAGCGCTTGCTATCTCAATACCCAAGGTCGCTGGTCGCCCACCTTTTGGATGTTCTTTAACCAACTGATACCAGGACTTAAGCTGCTGGAGCACGGGCTGTTTTTGAAAAAACTCTCCCGCTTTCCCAGTTGAAAAGAAACGGTCGTCGATACGCCATGCTGCAAATAGTCCTGCAGCACCTACACCTGCCGCCGCCAGGCCTCCTACCGCATGAGCCCCTCGGGTAGAAGCCGTAGAAGCCGAGTCCTTGCTTCTGCTTGAGCCAGCATTAGCATAGCCACCGTTACCCGGATTAATAATCGTTACTGTGCTCATAACTTGCCCCTTGAATTAGAAATCCATAAAACCCTAACTATACAAAGCACAGGAAGAAAAACTTGTGCGTTCCAAATTCCCATTTATGACATTAAAAACACCCAGACGGCCTCTGTAAAAGCACTATGGAAAGCTTATTAGGCTAAATGCACCTTATAGCCTTCAGTAGCCGCTCTATTTTTTTGGAGCTGTGGCAGCAGCAGCGGTCGCTGGAGCACTTGGAGCTGCAGCAGCAGCCGTAGCAGGTGCTGTAGATGGCACTGTTGCAGCAGCTGTCGCCGTAGGTGGAGGAGCCACAATGCTCGTATCCGCAAAATGTTCAGCACCGAAACGCTTTTCCAATTGAGACACTTGAACTTTGGATTTCATTCCGTAGGAAGTCGTTGGATAGTTTTGACCTACATAGGAGAAGAAATTGTAGGCGTCATCATACTCTTCACGCATAATCATCAAAACAGCCCCTTGATACAAGGGTTTTGCCATCAATGGATTTTGAGGGTTATCGTTCATGAGGTCCATGAGTTTGAATTTCAATTCTGCCAACTCACCCGCCTCTTTTGGTGAGAGGAGTCTCATCGATTCTTCTTTCACCATAAACTGGGTAATTTTCTGGCATAAGGGGCCTATATCTTTTTTAAGCGCTTCTTCAGCAACAGCAGCAGGGTCTGGTCCAGCAGCAGCTTTCTTTTTAGCTTCTGCTGTGAGGTCATCGACAGAGCAAAGTGTCACAATACACGCTGCAATAACGAATGCCGCTTTTACACCCTGAGCAAGTGCAGCCACAGGCTTGATTCGAGTCGATTGAATGCGTTTTTCTAGAAGCTGCCTGGTCATAATTATTTACCGCCTCACTACTACGGATTACACCCTATATATGAGACTATCGATCTTTTCTCAGGTTTCTGAAGGAGTAATCCCCTAAAAATAGTCTATTTAGAGGACATAGACTTTTCCGTATCCTAGACAAAAAAAAGCCCTGTTTTGACCGAAAACGATCATAACAAGGCCGATATTGTTCCCACTTCCCAAACTAAATTTTCCATCCATCCCTGTGTCAAAGCTGTTTGTACAGCTGTTGGTCGCTTTCTAAACAACAATGCCTTCCGCTAATCGAAAACAGTTGCTTAACCGACACAACACCGTAAAACTTTCTACCTTCCTTTTCACTACTCCAAAACCTTTGATTCATCTAGAACAGTGGTCACATCCCCTCGAAAGACTTCTGTACTCCACCATCCGTTAGTTGAACCCTATGTTTATATAAAAACATTTAACAAAGCAGAATTGCCTGTGTCGAAAAATATTTTTTGAGAAACCTCTTCCAGATTAAAAGACAATGAGCAACCCATAGATACCCAACAAAAAACTAGGTATAATTTTTGAATAGTCATTTTTTTGTTGTTCCTGACAAACTGGGTGAAAAATAGGGCTAGGTTGCGCATGAAAGTAAAAATCAAGGAACTGGCGAAAGAAAAAAAAGACTGGAGCTTATATAAGCTCGCAAAAGAACTCGGCCTTCCACAACAAACGGTATACTCGTGGGCGAGTGGTAGAACGCAGCCTAATTACGACAATATGGATCGCCTCTGCGACATTTTAGACTGCGCCATCGGGGATATTTTGGAAGCCGAACCCGTCCAAAAGAAATTGTTTTAGAAAACACTGAAAAGCCGTCTTAGAATGGAGCCTCATCGGGTCTCATCATCTTTCTTACCCTATCGACTAGTTTTTTGTCCTCGCCTTCTGCCAACAAACGAATTTCTTCATCCCACGAGATTTTTTGCGGGTGGTCCTTCCATATTGCTCTTGGACGCCAAGTACTCGTCACAGGGATATTTGGATTTACTCCGATAGCCTTCCGAACCACCTCCTTGGTCTGATCCATAATCCCACCATTATCAAAGGCAGGATAAAATTCGCAGCCTCTTTCATTTAATACTTTGAAAGCTACATTTTCAAGATGGGAAAAAGCCCAGGCATCCTTTTCAGGGATATGCTGTCTTAAAGTAGGCGCAAAAGTCGATACCTTTTGTAAAAAGCGAAAAACATCCTCATTTGCTGTATCAGAACTGTTTTTCTCGGGAGAAATATGCCCAATAAAGGGAAGGCCATATTTCTGATACCCGCCAACAAGCCCCTTTTTCCATCGTTCTAAACTATTCTTACCTTTTACTTGGGTTTGTTCATTAGCAATATCCACCGTTTCAGGTTCTAAAGTTTGGCCAACAACTAGATCGTTGGGTAGAATCATAGTTGGAGTGTCATAATATCGATAAGGAGCATTTAAATTTAATTTTCTAGGAATATAACTGTCTGTTTCAGCAATAGTTACTCCTGGAGCTGGCTTATATACTTTTTTAAAAGGCCAACCTCTTTGTTTTAACGCTTCCTGCGCAGTATCAATATCAAAATAAAGTCGATATTTAGTCTTTCCAGGCCATCCATAATAGCCAATCAACTCAGCCTTATCTAAATCATTCACTTGCCCTGGGTTAAACGCTTTTCGCATTTTATGTCGTAACATTTCATGAGTCCAACGTTGCCATCCACGAAGCCAGCCTTTTCGATTCAAACGTTGAACATGGTTACTCATATCCGTTGGCGTCACTATTTTTACTGAAGACTGTCTCACTCTTCTTGCAATCTGCTTATGAGCTTTGAGTGGAGAATTTTCAAACTCCCGATTAAAACGTCTCAGTAATGCCGCATCCTTTCGCTCATCAACCATTTTTTTACGTTGTTTCAAAAGTCCTTTCATTACATCTTGTATCGATTGTTGAAGGTCTGTAGCCTGTTTCTGAAGAGAGGGTGATACATGGATTTGTTTACCCAATTGGGACGTAAAAATCCGCTCATGGTGCAAGCGGGCGAGCAAATGAGCAATTTTTTTTTCTTGATCATCTTTACTTGCTGGCATTGCAATCTGCCTTAATTTTTTTATTCGTTGAGGAACAGCGTGCTCTAAAAACTGTCCAATTTTTTTGTTATGTTCTTCTTTTTCCAACTGCTCTCGCTTTTGTCGTTCCTCTAATCCCAGGTTTTCAAGTCCTTTAGGTTTAGAAGGATACAAAAATAGCTGCCTCTCAGGACTTAATCGGCTCACTTCCCAGTTTTCTGAAAGCGCCGCTTGAGTAAAATCGCTTTGTACTTTCATTGCTTCGAAAGGCTCACGAGTAAAAAAGACTGACCTATCCTTCGGTTTAGCTGAAATGCGTTGTAAAGAGCGTCTAGTCACAATCGCTTCCTCCAGCGCAGTTCCAAAGCGTTTACTTTCACCATTAAAAAACCCATCCGAAACGTAAGAAACCGGCTTCATGCCTTCAAAGTCAATACGCTCTAAATCGACCATAGGAATCGGAAATTTAAGGCGTGCAGTTAGCTGTTTTTCAAGCTCTTTCCTCCGTGGAACTGAAGTGGGAGGAAGGTTACCTTTAAGGGCTTTACAGTAAGCCAACGCTATTTGCAGTTGACTCAAACTCAAGTTTGGATTTTCAGCATCAACTTCTATTTTTTTAAGTTGCTCTGCCCCAAAGTCACGTTTATTTTTTCTTTTTTCTTTTCTGACATGTATTGTGGATTCATCAGCTGGCACATTGCCCCTTTTAAACGAAAAATCTTGTTTAAGATTTTCCTTGGTGTCCTTTAAATATCGAGATATTGAAAATAAATGTTTGCCCTGTTCAAGGTCTTCCATGCGAGTGGAATCAAAGATTGCACGCTGTGCATGGCCCTGATGATTTACAGGTGGCCTACTCCAGGTAGTAAGTAAAGTAAAATCAAAAAGAGATCTTCTTGGAGAAGGCTTACGACTCGATCGATTACTGCCTGAACGAGCAATGGAAGAGCGAGAAGTAGCCCGAGTGGAGGCAGGAGACACAGGCTGAGGTATCTGAAGAAACTGAGCAGAAGCAGCATTCTTTAAGGCCGGAGACTTGCTGGACCCCGATTCTGGTTGATTTTTTTTAACAAGAACACGACTCCGTCTAACCGGAGAGGGGATAATTTTCACAGAAAAAAACTTTAAACCTAAACAAAACAGTCTAAATCGTCATAACTTCAACGTTGGGGGACTTGCCAAATGCGGATATGTCCGTGCACATCTTCGTAAACCAGCTTTAACCCTCGTGATGCAGGCGAAGAGCCTTTTCTCAAAGGCGTTAATTGATGCGAATTTTCCTCAACCAAAAAATCCGATTGTTCGGATTCGGGTACTAAAGCCACTTCTGCGTCCGTTTGTACTGGCAGTGGCATCATATTGCTTGAGTCGTTTCTTTTCCCAGGATCACTCAAGGTGAGGGGCGGAACACTCTCCACAAGCTTTTCTTCTTTAGAACGGTGGCGCAAAGAATGACGCTTCAACCATTCCTTTACCCGACGATGAGCAGAGTCGTCCTGAGCCGCATCCAAACGATTCTCAGGCTTCTGAGCCGTGCTCATGTAAATCACCCGTTGCCGATGCATATTTTTCAACATACCCGGAAAACCACCCTGAGCCAGGGCAAAATGTTCACTTAAGGAACAAAGCAAAATCCAAGCCGTAAGAATATTACTTAAGTAACGGGAAATCGGTACCGGTGCGTCCTGAAACCACTGCCCCAGCTGGCGAACACCGTAATAAATGCTGAACAACAACAGAGGCGTAACAGGTGCCAGGGAAATATTGAAGTGCGGCAATAATAATAATGACACAAGGCAATAAAGCGTTAAGTAGGATGTCCCAATACCCGTATAGAGGGTTAAGCCATAAACAGCCCCCATAACGGCAATGGCAGACAGTATCCAACGAAGCCATTTATTACCGGCAATATTAAACGAGGTATTCCCGCCACCGCTCTGAGCATCAAATGAAGAGAGATTCAGTGTTCCAATCGTTCTCTCGGTTAAAGATTGACTGGATCGATCAGAGTACTTTTGAATAACTCTCAAGGGGCCGGTGCTCTTCATTTCAGAAAGCAGAATTTGGCTCGGACCTGAATAGCGTGAAAAATCTTTGACGGCACCGATGACATCTCGACCAATGAAAATGGCTAAAAATAACAAGATGGTGCCAATAACCGAAATGCTTTTAGAAAACCCAAAACGCTTCGCCAAAATACAGAAAAAGGCCAGCAACAGCACATAACCCATTTGATGCGTTAGAACTGTTAATCCCAGGAGTACGCTACACACTTCAACTTCTTTTTGAGAAAGCCAACCACCCAACTCGGAACCTGGACTCAAAGCCCAATCGATTGTCATAAGTGTGCCCATGGAAACCACCATGAAAGTCATCTGAGAATCCAGAGACCACAGCATATTCAGGGTAGGCGGTGCCAATGCATACAGTGCGGTGATTGCAAAGGCATACGGTTTTTCAATTTGACGGCGAACAAAGTAATGAACCTGCGCAATGGAAATCCCATAAAAAATCAGGTTCATAATTTTAAAGCATTCTATTTGTGCCGGTAAATCGAGGGCATGGCGCGCCTTAAACAACACGGCAAGCAAAAGAGGGGATACAGGCGGGATACTGGTCGCAAAAAAGCCTGATACACTCCCTTCAGCAAATAGCTTACCCATAGCGATTATCGACCACGTGTCCATAGTCTGTTTCGCATCTGGCATTAAAGCCCTGAATAAAAGGTATCCCAATAAGAAGCACAAACCTAACAGGACGTACTCAAACCAGTCTTCCTCGTGATAGGGCTTCAAGCTAATAGGCCTTTCATCTCATGGACAATACTTATGGGAGAAACAAGTTCCCCCAATCAAAAAACAAACCGGTCACCTCTACGAAGCGGAAAATTCCGTTTTCAGCTTTTCAAAAAACTCAATTGCAATCAGTTAAGTATTTCAGAAAAGCCCTCTACTATTCTCTGCCCATCATATCAGAAATCAAAGGGTCTATTTTTTGTCTTGATCCTTGCCGTTATTTTTCCGGTTGGCGGGAGATTGTGATGAATCGGGATGTTCCCGCATGAGCTGCATGTGAAGTTCGGGCTTAAAAATCAACTTCAAACAAATTAACATCAAACCCCAAAGTAAAAAGCCTTGATAAAGATTAATCTCTGGACCGCGTAAGCCTTCAAAAATTAAGGCGTTCCAAAGCACCATCATAAACACTGAAGGTAAGGCAAGAATAATGAGCACTCCCGAAATCAAAGCCAGCGCTAACATAATAAGCCCGGATAAACCTTTGATTTGAAAAACGTGCATTCGCTCCATTACTCCAGATTAATTGAGACGAGATTGAGCCTTTTATTGTAGCGTTTAAGATAGTAAAAAGTCTCTTAGCTCATAGTCTAAGAAGACAATAATGCCCTAAGTTCCGGCTCGCCTATTATTCTAACACCCAAATTTTGTGCTTTCTCTAGCTTTGAACCCGCTTCCTCGCCAGCCAGGACATAGTGGGTTTTTTTACTGACAGAACTCGATACTTTCCCGCCTTCCGCCTGGATCATCTCCGTTGCATCCTGGCGAGAGAGGGTTGGCAGGGTTCCCGTCAATACAAAGGTTTGTCCGGCAAAGCGGCCATTTGCTGTCGACTGAGACGTATCTCCCAGCATGGTGAGATCATGGTTTTTTAAGTCTTCCAGCAAGCGTTGATTTTCATCGTCTGCAAAAAACACCGTGATGCTTTCAGCCACAATGCCACCAATACCCTCCACCGTTTTCAAGGCATCCAGGCTGGCAGCGCTTAAAGCTTCCATTGAACCAAAGGCTCGGGCCAGTACCAATGCAGTTTCCTGCCCGACGTGGGAAATTCCAAGTGCGTAGATGAGACGTTGCAAAGGACGTGTTTTACTGTCTTGAATCGCCTTATAGGCATTTTCAGCCGATTTTTGCGCCATACGTTCTAAGCTCAAAAAATCATCAATGCTTAATCGATACAAATCTGCCGGGGATTCTAACTTGCCAGTTTCCAATAATTGCTCCAGCAATGCCGGGCCGACGCCATCAATATCCAAAGCCGCTCTGCTCACCCAGTGCTTCATGCGCCCTAAAATCTGGGCAGAGCAACCCATTCTATTCAGACAACGCCAGGCGACTTCTTCTCCGCGCTGAACCAGTTCCGTTTCACAAATGGGGCAGACGGTCGGAACTTCAGTTTTTGGGTTACGTGGATTCAAATCCTGCTTTTCCGCCAGGCCTAAAATTTCAGGGATAATTTCGGCAGCCTTATGCAAACGCACCCGGTCGCCTATGCGAATATCTTTCTTTTCCAATTCTTCAAAATTATGCAGGGTAGCGCGTTGAACCGTCGTGCCCGATACTTGAACCGCTTCCATAATGGCAACCGGAGTTACAACGCCGGTACGACCCACGCTGAATTCCAAGTCAAGCACAGTGGTTTCAGCGATTTCAGGTGCATACTTATACGCCGTCGCCCACTTTGGGCTTTTAGAGGTAAAGCCCAATGTTTTTTGGACTTCTAAAGAATCCAACTTAATCACCACACCATCCGTGGCATAGGAAAGATTTTTTCGCTCCGTATCCCACTTTTGAATGTAGGCATTTAAGTCATCCATGCTTTTGCAGAGCTGAGCCTGAGGATTCGCAGTCAATCCAAGTGTTTTAATTAAAGCGAGCGTTTTGAAGTGGGATTGCGGTTGTTTTAAAACCTTGGAATCAGATAACTCAGAATCCAGAATCTCTAACGAATAAAAGAAGGCATTCAACTTTCTTTCGGCCGTAATGTTCACATCCAACTGACGAACTGCGCCGGCCGCCGCATTGCGAGGATTCGCAAATTCCACAAGTCCATTTTCATGCCGCTTTGCATTCAGGGCACGAAAGCTCTCAATAGACATATACACCTCGCCACGCACCACGAGGCGCTTTGGAGCAAGGGTATTTTTAGGTAACGTTAAAGTATGGGGAATATCAGGAATCGTTTTCAGGTTAGCTGTAATATCTTCACCCACCGTGCCGTTTCCACGTGTCGCACCGGTCAATAAATGACCATTTTCATAGATAAGCGAGACGGCCAAACCATCAATTTTCAATTCCGCAACGCAGTCATCTGAGGATTCTTCGGGTAATGCTTTTTTAGCGCGCTTCAGCCAGGCAGCAAGATCGTCTGGCCCAAATACATTATCCAGACTGTACATACGTCGTGGATGTTCTATTTTGCCCAAGGCCGGATTACTGAGAACTTCGTCTCCCAAGGCCACTTCCAACTTAGCCTGAGAAGAGGCACTGCCATTTTCAGCGGCTTGCGATAGCTCTATAAGTTGCTTATCACTGTTTGAGGAAAGCTCATCCCCTCTCCCCTCGTGGGGAAGGGTTAGAGTGGTGGGGACTTCATTTGGAGCAGGAGCACCAACACTGCTACTGGGCCACCAGCCAGGATTTTCCGCTTTCACTTGCTTGGCAATGGCAGGATGCGCTTTTTCAAGTGTGGAAAATTCCCGGTTTAACTGATCGTATTCCGCATCCGTTTTATCCGACTGATTAAGCTCATAGTACTGGTAACTGAGCGTTTTTAGCTCCTGCAATAAAGATTCCAAGCGTTCTTTAACGTGCTGTTCGGTACTGTTGTTCATCGTCGGCTCAGCTGCATTCACCCAAGGTGTTCCTCAAAATATCAGACTTACGTCATCCCCACGCAGGCGGGGAGCCATTCCGAAAAGAAACGAATAAGCCATCTAAATAGACCTCCATGCTATAAACGATTCTCTGTGAATGCAAGAGTAACGAACAAGGCTAACCCTTTCAGAACTATTAATCATAAACAAAGCACCCCATTCTAATCAAAATGGGGTGCTTTGTTTGAAGCTAGAATCAAATCTTTAGTGTCGATCGTGTTTGGAGCGGAAAATATAACGATCGTTCTTATTTTCCAACTGGTGAAGCCTTCTGCGCTCATGACCGTTCATGCGCCCATCAGCCATCGCACGTTGTTTGTAGTTACGTTCTTGCCAACGATTTTGGCGAATTTGATTCATTTCGTGATGGTTAATTGTGCCATTCGCACGACCTTCACGGACTCTGTGAGAGTCATTCCAATTTTCTGCCATCGCGGGGAGCGACACTACATTTAACAACAAGGCTACAGCGGCAAGGGCTGTTAAAAATGTTTTTGGTGTCTTTTTCATAAGGTGTACTCCTTAAGATCATCATAGGCATGACTTGTGGGAAATAACATTATTCTTGAGCTGTTATATAAGAGTACGCAGCGTATTATAAAAAGTTTCAAATGGTCATTGCCATAACGGCTACAATAAAGCAGTCGATTCATCATCATTATCAACTTTGCAGGAACACTAGTGAATGACTGTGATTCAAGAAAACCCCACAAACACTTATATCCTGAGAACCCATCAACCCGGAGATATGGGCTGGGTTATTTATCGCCATGCCGTTTTATACAACCAGGAATACGGCTGGAATGGGGAATTTGAAGTGATTGTCGCCGACATTGCAAGAGACTTCCTGCAAAACTTTGATCCAGACAAAGAGCGCTGTTGGATAGCGGAGCGAGACGGAGATATTCTCGGCTCTATTTTCTTAGTGAAACAATCGGATACGATTGCTAAGTTGCGGATGTTTTATATTGAACCCAAAGCCCGTGGCATGGGGCTTGGTAGTCGACTTGTACAAGAATGTGTTGAATTAGCCAGGGAGAAAGGCTATCAAAAGATAGTGCTTGAAACAGCCAGCATGTTGCTACCGGCACGACACCTGTATCAAAAAGCAGGCTTTCAACTTATCTTTGAGGAAGCGCGTTGTAGTTTTGGTCACGATATCGTGGTTGAAACATGGGAATTAGGGCTCAATCATGACTAAAAACTCCTGGGTATTAATCGCATCCATTCTGGCATCCAGCATGGCTTTTATTGACGGCAGTGCGCTCAATGTCGCCATCCCCTCCTTACAAAAAGCCTTCCTGGCCTCGGGCGGCGATATTTTGTGGATTTTAAACGGCTACTTTTTAATGCTCGCCGCATTTATTCTTCCTGCCGGTGCCTTGGGAGATAAGCTGGGCCGCAAAAAAGTCTTTATGGCAGGCATCGTGCTCTTTATGCTGGCATCCCTGGCCTGCGGTTGTTCCTGGAATGTAGAATCCCTGATTATCGCGCGCATTGTTCAAGGCCTTGGCGGCGCATTGATGATTCCCGGCAGTCTGGCCCTCATTAATGCCACAGTCAGTGAGCAAGAACGCGGCAAGGCAATCGGAACATGGTCCGCAGTCACGACCTTAGTAACGATATGCGGTCCTATTTTAGGCGGCGTATTGGCAGATTTAAACCTGTGGCGTGCCGTCTTTTTTCTGAACCTGCCCCTGGGGCTGCTTGCCTTGTTGGTGTTAGCAACGCAGGTGCCTGAAAGTCGTAACGAAGCGGATTCCGGCCCGATTGATATCGCAGGTGCCTTATTATTAGCCATTGGCCTTGGGGCTTTAAGTTACGGCATTTTGGAAATCCCTGATTTAGGATTTAATCACATTCAGATTCGTATTGCCCTAAGCAGCGGTGTAGCCCTGTTGTTAGGATTCATTTTTCATCAGGCACACAGTAAAAACCCGATGATGCCGCTCCACTTATTTAACAACAGGAGTTTCTTAGGTAGCAATTTACTCACCCTGTTTTTGTACGGCGCGTTGAGCGCAGGCATGTTTTTTCTATCACTCAATATGATTCAAGTGCAGGGCTATAGCCAAACCATTGCCGGTTTTTCAACCCTTCCCTTGGCACTGCTACTATCGACTTTATCGCGGCGTATGGGTGGCTTATCCGATCGTTTTGGTCCTCGACTATTTTTAACAATAGGCCCGGCTATTGTCGCTCTGGGATTCATCCTGTTAAGTTTGCCAGGGCAAACCCACGGCGCTCAAGATTACTGGACGAGCTTTTTTCCGGGAATCATGGTTTTTGGCCTCGGAATGTCTATTACGGTAGCCCCACTCACCACAACCGTTCTTGCCTCGGCAGACCAAAATTACTCGGGTACAGCATCCGGTATTAATAATGCGGTCTCCCGCATCGCAGCCGTTTTGGCGATTGCAACCCTCGGAGCCATTGCCTTGAGCTCCTTTCAGCACAGCCTGGAAAAACACATCACGGGCATTCCACTGACAAAAGCCATACACGAAAGCTTAGAAAAAGAGTCTAAAAAGCTTGCAGCAACACCGGTTCCGGCATCTTTACCAGCAGCAATACAAGCTCGCGTTCAAAACTCGATTCATCAGTCTTTTATCCAAAGCTATCAACTCATCATGCTGATTTGTGCAGCATTATCCGGACTCAGTGCTCTTATGGCGTTTTTAATGGTGGTAAATCCAAAACAATCAGCTATAAGCTAAGACTTAGGCTCTGCTACGAAGAAAATAGCGTCAAAGTTTAAAAAGTATACAGCAATAATTTCTACATCTAATTTATTTTCTGATAAAGTTCATGCAAGGAATTGCTTAGCATCAACTTTTTATCGATTTTTCGAGATTTTTCCTAATGCCATCATACTTTATTACAACTAATAGGCCTAGTTGGGCTATAGGTAAAACCAACTGGGCTGAGGGCATCCGCAAAAAGCACGTTAGAAAGCAAGTTAAAGCGGATAAGAAAGATCGGCCAACGGATGCAGCGGAAAAGAAAGCCGCTTTTGATCAATGGGAAAAGTCTGGCTTTAGGGACAGCATTGGTCGGAAATCATGGCTTAAACGGTTAACTGATCGCGAAGAGGGTAAACACTTTTACCATTTTGCAAAACTTTTTCCTCCTCAACAAGCAAGTGATGACCTTACTCCTCGTGGCCGTTCACTTGGGCGATCTGATGATGGGCAAGTTCCTCGACAGACTCGTTCTAATTCTCCTTACGGTAGGAGTAGATCAGTAGCTCCATCTTTACGTAGTAAGGATGTTCGTAGGTTAACAGCGGAAAACCAAGCTATTGCTGAGGAGCTTCATCCCACCCTGGCTCCGCTTGGCACTCGAAAGAATCCTGATGAAAAAGTGAAATACGATGAAAAACACAAGGGTAGGATAGCAAAAGGATTAAGTCGAGAGCCTTTTAGTGACGAAGAAGCTCAAGGCTTATATAAATTTGCGAAAAATAATCCTGGTGTGGCAACAAAACACTGTGATGATCACTTAGAGCAATGGTATCAACGAGATCCACAAAAAGGTCGTTCGCGTTCTTCACGAGACCGAGAACAGAATTCAAGTTTAAAACTAAGACGTTCTAAATCGATTCCTGCTACTCCCGTGGGTAACCGCCTGCAAGATAAAACAATGGAAGGAAAAGACTATTCAGTTGTTTTAAGTAATACTCTCTTTGAAATTTTGAAACCAACAAATTATAAGGTGGAAGATGAGGCTTTTGATAAGCATGAAGCAAAGAGAACAGAACTTGAGGAAGCTCTAGAAAAAGAAGAAACTTTACTACAGGAAAAGTTCGAAAAGGAACAAAAACAATCGAAGCCATCACGCGATTCCAGGCTTCAACAGACAAATCGTCGCAGAATGGAAGTACACCCTAAACTAAAAGAGCTAAAAGGGAAGTTGAGATCATTAAATTCTCAGATTTGGGACGAGATCGGAAAAAGAACAAAGCCCTTATCGACGCTGTTTATAGAAAGCCGAGATAGCTACATTCCAAGCCTAGCTACAGAATTTTTTGCCGGAAAACGAGGATTTTCGCTCGATAAAGCCCAACTTGCCTCATACGAGGGACAAGTGGCTATTCTTAATTTAATGCTTAAAAAAGTAGATTGCTCTTTAGATCCGCAAGCAAAGAAGCGTTTGCGAGATACAGCGACAAGAAAGTTGACACAACGTACCGCTCAAAAAGTTCAAGAATATCGAGATAACCCGGATTTAGTAGCATCAATGCATGCTCAACTGTGTCCAACACGGGAAGAGCAATATTTCTTGGACCGTAGTCCTCGAGCTCTTAACACCGTGCTTCCAGAAGAACAGTATGCGCTTGCAATGACAGGTCCCCCTGAGCTACAGAAGAGTATTAGAGCAAGAGCAGATCAGGTGGATTGGAATAACCCGTTAACGCGTCCTATGTTTCGCGAGCTGTCGAATAAAAATCTACCTCCTCCACACCAAGATGGTGCAAGAAACACAATAATGAATGCCCGTGGGCAGGGTTCCGATTTACGAGCCGATATGGAACGTTTCGGACTTTTGGAACCCGGTACAGCTAATTCAGTCATTACTGAAAGACTTGTGTCGAACAATCGATATCTACATGATCGCCTCACAACTGGTACTTACCCACATCCATCCCTCCCTGAACAAGCTCAAGCAGCTGCTAGGGCGGCTCAGGAAAATTTCTTGCAACTGCAACGAGAAGGGTCTTTACATACACCTATGCCGCAAGACACACATCGTTATCGAAGCGCTGTAGTGAACGGCTTGCCTACTATGCCATGGCAATACTATTTAAAAGATAAACACCACCTTGATCCTGAAACACAAGCGCTTATCAGCAAAGAAGAACGCAGGCTCAATGGCGCTAGACTCTAGGGATGCGAGAACGCTCTATAAGGCATGGGCTCAAACTCAATTTAACGGTAGGAAATCCAAAACAAGATTCGGATTTAAATAAATAAACCATGCTCGTTTTTTTGAAATAAAATGGCTTACCAATACTTGCTAGATACCCTTATCAAACTATAATCCCGCTTTTTTTGGCCCTCACCACCAACGATTGTACTGCCATGCCTTTTAAAACAAAAAGCTCTAAACGCGCTCATTTCGAGGAGCACGCTCTAAGCATCTCGCCCCTGCTGACGATTACCAGTGTGTCGTCTTTTATGCGCATTCCCACAAAGCCTGTTCAAACAATGCCGTCGTTTGAATATCCGGTGACGCCGGTTTTGGAATACATCCAACGGACCTGGAACAATTTATTGGTATCCAATCAGCAGTTATTAAGCGTTATTCCGGAAGAAAAAGTAGAACAGGCAGTGGACTCCGTTCCCATCTTGTATATTTCTCCAAAAGAAAATAAAAACAGTGTTATCCAGGAACTTCAAAAAGTCTTATCAGCCGAAGATCTGAACAGTCTGGACATTGTTGCTCTTCCCGAGTCTGGCGACCTCGATCAATTAGCGCCCGGCTTACTGTATCTTCCCAACCCCTATATTGTACCCGGTGGGCGCTTCAAAGAAATGTACGGCTGGGACAGTTACTTTATCCAGGAAGGCTTATTGAGAGATGGCCTTTTGAACATTGCAAAAGGAATGACGGAAAACCAACTCTACCAAATTGAAAAATATGGCACCGTACTCAACGCGAATCGGAGCTACTACATTAACCGTTCCCAACCGCCTTTTATTGCCAGAATGGTCATGGATGTTTATAAACATACAACAGATATTGGTTGGCTTAAAAAGGCGTTACCTTCCATTGAAAACCATTATGATTATTGGGTTACAGGAAAACACCTTATTTCCAGAGGAGCCGCTGCGGGCCTATCTCGCTATTATGCGTTTGGAGAAGGTCCTGCAATCGAGGTAGAGCAAGGGGAAGTAGAAGACGGTAAAACCCATTACCAACGCATTCAGGACTACTATAAAACCCACCAAATCAAGGATTACGACGTTACGCATTACTATGATGCCGAAAACGATCAGCTAACGCCTAAGTTTTACAGGGCAGACCGGACCATGCGGGAATCCGGCTTCGATCCCTCCAATCGCTTCGGCCCATTTAACATTGATATCCTCCACTACGCCCCGGTTTGCCTTAACAGCCTGCTTTATAAAATGGAAACCGATATGCGAGACATGTACCGCATCGTTCAGCAGTCTGACATGGCTGACTTAATGAACGAAAAAGCCGAAAAGCGCAAACAGATAATGGATCAGGTTCTGTGGAATGAGGACCACGGCCTGTATCAGGACTTCAACTTCAAAACTGAGCAAAGCCGCTATTATCCTTTTGCGACCATGTTCTTCCCGTTATGGGCCGGTGCGGCCTCTCCCGGACAAGCACAACACAGTCTCAATAATCTACCTTTACTGGAAAGGGCTGGCGGGATCATGACCAGCAACCACGTGAGTGGAAATCAGTGGGATGCACCCTTTGGCTGGGCTCCCCTACAAGAAATCGCGGCAAAAGGGTTTTTAAATTATCCCTCTGTTACCGGTGCGAAAGAAGCCGCAGTCAGAATCGCAAGCAAGTTCGTGAATACTATTGCCAAAGACTTTAGCAAAACCCAGTCCCTGTTTGAAAAATACGATGTCGAAAGAATGAGCAGTAATGTCTCTGATGAAATCGAATTTGGATACAGCAGCAACGAAATAGGCTTCGGCTGGACCAACAGCGCCTTCTTAGAATTGCTCAATATCATCAAGCAGAATTCTGTGATGGAGCCTCTCAATCCCAAGGAAAGCATTCTGTCTAAAGTTGTTGGGATTCGATAAAACTACCTTAAACCTTACATCAATGGCTTTAAAAAACACTGCTACAAACCAAGGACAGGAATGTTACATACTATTCCTACTAAAGTTATTGTATGTTAAATTGCGCTGGAAAAACTTTTACCATGTAAATGTTCATTTGCACTATTAAAGAAAGTTTCATATGACAAATATTCCACGTTATCCTGTGGCCAACACAAGGCTTTATAGACAAGCCCAAAATGTTCAGTTTCAAGGAAACGGCTCCCAATCTACTCCACAGAATCACAGAACCCCTTCTGCACGGTTAACTCCTACAACAAGGCCGATCCACAATACTAGAACCTCAATGGCTCCTCCCAACCATTCAGCTCCATTAGCACCCATTTCGGGAGATCAAGATCCCTATGCAAAGGGATGGAATGAATACCATACAAATAGCTGCAAAGCCGAAGGGAAAGACTGGACTACCCTTAAAGCGAAGTATCGGGCCAATATAGCAAACATCACTCGGCACTAATTTCAGTTTAAAATTCTAAAAACGATAGATTGCACTGGTAGAAAGATTTCTAGGAGCGTTGTTTTCGGTTTACTCCAAAATTCCAGGCGATTACCTTCCACAGTTCTTTGTCACCCTGGTAGGTATTAATGACTTCAAATCCCATTTTTAAATGGGCATTTAAGGAAATCGTGTTTCGAGCCGCTACTTCTGTCACGCACAATTGATACTGGGACGGTACAGATTGGCTGGTTTTCTCATAAAGCTTCCGTAATAAGCCCTGACCCCGATAGGCATTATCCACACAAACCTGACCACCGACGATAAAGGGATACTGTTCCAGTAAAGCGCCCTGATAATAGGTTTCAGCAAAACTCTCGAACATCGGAACCAAGCTGGGAATGTCGTCGCGCAAAGCCACATGCATGGCCAGATTATAGGCAACGACTTGCCCAGCCTCATTTAGCGCTATCACTTGGGGCAGATACTCTGCCATTTTTTGAAGAATGGGCAATGTATGTTCCGCGAAAACGAAGCCCTGTTTGGCCTGTTCTACATCGGTTATTTCCGTATGATGATTTCGCTTTTGGAGTTGAAGAATTTCTAAGAAGTGTCGTTCAGTGGATGCGATATTAAGCACGATAGACATAGCAATTGAAGATTCTGTATAAAAGTGACTAACAAGGAGGCCTATCATACCTCATCTGGAATAGGTTACCCCTTAACGCATGATATCACTTACGATTCACGTCTATTTTAATAGGAATGGCAAAACTCTACTTTTTGGATATCATACAGCCAAGAGACTGAGGCGGCAGAAATATAGCCCCTTCAAGCGACATTCCCTTTCATCATGATTATTCTCAATCGCTACTTCTGAGACCCTTTGGTTTTTAAACAGTATTAGCCCCCAATCTGGCGGACTCGCGTGATGCAACGTATCCTGGTCGTGGATGACGAACAAGATTTAGTTAATCTGCTTCGTTATAACCTGGAAAAAGCAGGCTTCCTGGTCAGCTCCGCTTTTGAAGGCTCCACGGTACTTCCTCTCGCCATCAAAGAGCTTCCGGATCTTATTATTCTGGATTTGATGCTCCCGGATCGCTCTGGTTACGACATTTGCCGAGACTTAAAAACCCAAGAACTCACCCGCGACATACCAATTATTATGCTCACAGCCCGATCGTCTGAATATAACCGAATTACCGGATTTGAGTGCGGTGTGGATGATTATGTCATTAAGCCTTTTAGCCCTAAAGAATTGGTATTGCGTGTTAAAGCCCTGCTCGCACGCTCATCGGCTTATCAGGGAAGGAAACAAAGCTCATCTCAGTCGAGCCTTAACGCATCACAGGTTACTGAGCGCACCGTGTGGCAGTTTGGCCCCTTAAGTATTGATGCTGAGGAGTTTCGTGTTTTTGTAGACGGCAATGAAGTGAACCTCACTCAAACCGAGTTCGAAATCCTGAAAACCTTGGCAGAAGGACCTAACCGGGTCAAGACACGGGAGCAAATTCTGGAACTGGTTTGGCAAGATGAGGCTGAAACCGTTCTCGACAGAACCGTGGATGCCCAGGTAAAACGCCTTCGCGCCAAACTGGGCTCGGCCCGCGACATGATTGAAACAGTGCGGGGCATTGGCTATCGACTGGCCGTAAAAACGTCAACCGTGGATAGAAAGACGTTGGAGATTCTCGGCGATGCTCATTGAAACTGGAAAAGTTGCACACTCTGAGTCTCAGACCCTTATCAATGCCTTTTTTAAAGAGCATACGGTTCTAAAAACCCTCCTCAAGGACTTCCATGACGGGGTTTTGATTATCGACCGGGGTGCCTGCGTTGTGCAACTCAACAGCTCACTCAAAAAACTATGGAAGTTGAACGATGAGGTTCTTGGCCAAAGCGTAACCCGCGTTTTAAAGGAAGATAGCCCCTTTCATGACTGCCTGGACGAGGTACTCCATGACGGCGTTGCTTGTGTCGTAGAGGTCAGCTGGCGCGGCCAGGGCGGAAGACTCTTCTTTGAGACCCACCTCATCCCCATTTGGATTTCAAACGTTAAAGCGGCAGAACTCAATAACCCGGATAAAGTCCAAGGTCCGCTCCAGGCGTTGGAAAGCTTGTCGTCACCTTCTACAGAGGCTGAAAAAAGCGAAATACCCGATGGCTGTGTCGCCATATTCCACAATATTACCGAGCGTCGCCGTACCGAAAAAATGAGACGAGACTTCGTCGCAAATGTTTCCCATGAGCTCAGAACACCACTCAGTGCGATTAGAGGCTATTCCGAAACCATTTTGGAAGATGACTTACTGGATGGAGAACCTCAAAATCTGTCTACAAGCCGGGATTTCGTAAAAGTAATCCATCGGCATGCACTGCGCTTAAGTCAGCTGGTTGAAGACTTACTCGACCTCTCCAAGCTGGAATCCCCCGATTATCAGCCTGAACTCTTGCCCGCATCTGTCGAGGAGCTAATTCGCCAAGCGCTCGCCGTTGTGGAAAGCAAGGCTGAAGACAAAGGTATTCAGCTTTCCATACTTCTACCTGCTGAAGGACTGCCTGATGTACTGGTAGAGGCCAATAGTATGCAACAAGTGTTAGTTAACCTGCTCGATAACGCTGTGAAGTATACGCCCGCAGGCGGACACGTTGAAATCAGTGCCACTCTGCTAAAATCAGGAAAAGAGAACTCGCATAAGAGCGCACAGGTTGAAATTAAAGTATCCGACAATGGTATTGGAATCGAACCTAAGTACCTTTCCAGGATTTTTGAACGTTTTTACCGTGTTGATAAAGCTCGATCCAGAGATTTAGGCGGAACCGGCCTAGGGTTAGCCATTGTGAAGCACATTGTACAGCTCCATGGCGGTGAGATTAAGGTAGAGAGTTCTGTCAACACCGGATCGATCTTTCGATTCTCCCTTAAAACCCATTAGGACTATTCGGTCCTAAAAACCACTTCTTAAATTAGAACTAAATAGTCCTAGTTGATGTGAATTCACTCAAAACTCAATTTCCGATCGCCAATTTTCCATTCAAATGGATATCTTAGGAATATCATAATTGTTAAGTTTTCTAAAACATTACACCTCAATTACACCTCCAACATGCATCATGCCCAACATTATCTAGCAGTCTATCAACTCCTATCTTTTAGCCATCTTGCACTCAAAACACTATTTTTAAGCCTTATTCTGGAGCATCAATCTCAATGCGTTGCTGTTCCCCTTCCGGGATTTCAAAATGCCCTTCTTTGGCATGCATTTCTTCATCCTTCTTTAGTCGGCGCTTTTGAGCCTTCTCAAGCTGATAAACCCGTGTTTTACTGATTTTTTTAGGCTGCTGCTTCTTGAGTTCTTTTTTCGTCGGAGGTGGAGGAGGAGGTGCCGGAAGTGGAGGCACAGCAAGCCAACCGTTTGCCGCTACCTGAACCGCCATATCCTCCAAAGAAAGACGATCCAGGCCCAACTGATCGATATCATAGCGCCATACACCTAAAAACTTACGATCTGTAGAGTCTAAAGCCCATGCCTTGAAGATAACCCGGGAATCACTGCCCGCTTCCCAGCCCAGTGGATAGAGTTCCCAATTCAAACGGCTAATATTCGGCATATTGCCTTCCGTTCTCCAGTAGAAGGCAATCGCTCTGCGAACTTCAGGGAATATTGTGACGCTCCCTTTTTTTTGATCGTATACAAATATATCGCTCGTTCGCAGCCCCTCGTGGAGAACTCCAGACTTTTGTTTCACAAGAAGCCTTTGTCCACTGGCAGACCAGTCCACAATCGTCAGCGTTTTAAAGTCAAACGGGACATTTTTGTTATAGCCAACCTGTAAAAGGCTTTCTCTGCGCTGTAGGGTTTTATCAGGATCCATCCGAGCCACAAACCACGGCTTTTCAGTACGTCCTTCTACCTTCTGAGCTTCTATCGGAGGCAAGCTCTGGACAGGAACCCGGTACAAACGTGACATCGTTTGACGATTAGAGGGAGAGAAAATCACTTCCGAATACGCAAAAAAGTGCATATCAGGCGATAGCACCATCGGACTCCGAATAAAGCGCCGCCCCTCAAGGTTCCACAAGTCAAGTTCCCGGCTAAAGGTATTGTAGGGCTTATAACTCATCTTTTGGCCAGAGCGTGCCGTAGGCGGAGCAATCATTTCCTGGCCTGGGAGCTCTGACGAGGAGGCAGAGTCTTCTGGTATCAGCTTATCCAGTTCGCTCGTCGTCGGGACCTCATCGTCCTTCGGCGGCGCGAAAGGAGAGGGGCTCAATTCAATCGGATCGCCTTCCACCGGCATTTTTGGTGACTTTTTCCGCGAAAATGCCAATGCCGAGTCATTCAGGTCAACAACGCCCAATATCAGCAGTAGAAGGCCTACTGCCAGAGCTTTCGAGAATACTGTTTTAGGGTGAGCGAACATACCTTATTCTTTCTCACGCTGAAAAATGCTGCATCAAGTAACAGAGGGACATTTGAAAAGGCCTCATTCTAAGAGGCAATTTCTCCCAAATTAGATTGTTTATATATGTTATATAGAGCGAGAGATTCATATGTCAATTAGTTCCGGCCTTTTCGGCACACAAGTCATGGTGCCGTTCAACGTAACGCCCATTCCAACCGTTAACGGTACGTTGAACACTGTTAATAATGGTGCGCCTGGCATTGATTCCGGTCCTATTGCCGGTGAAGTTCTCAGCGAAAAAGGCAATGCCTTTTTAGATCCCAACCAAATTTTAAGCACCATCAATACCTTTGGAAGCTCTATTGGTTCTGGAGGCCTTTTATCAGGCAATCCCAACAACATTGATATCGCCAGAATCACTGAAAATGGCATTAACAGCATCTTTACCCGTAACTTTATTCCCGACACAGTTCAAGTACCGCTGTTAAACTTGCCCTTGGCATTGCCTATTCCTGATGTCACCCAGGATCCATCAGCGGGACAATTGAATTTAGCTTCCCTGTTCATGACGAACCTCATTAAAAGTTTAAATAATCCTGCGAGTGCGCCAGCCACCACGATTAGCACAGCACAGGATATCAGTCCGTTTACAGGTATTCTCAGTGGGCTCGGCAATAATAACAATGCAGCTTTTGATGAAGCAACAGGTGTTGGTAACAGTAGCTTGGCCCCGGGATCTCAAAACTTATTGCAGCTCGGCAACTTACTGCCTGGTATTTTCCCAGCGGTAGCAACAGGAGCCAACGCACAAAACCAGTTGAATACAATTCCAGGGCTAAACAGCGCAACAAATGGCTCTATTAACCCAGGAACCAATGGATTACTTGGCTTTGGAGCCTTCATTCCCAATACTGTCGGACAACCTGTTGCCACCGGAGCAAATGCGCAAAACCAATTAAATACAGTGCCCGGGCTAAACAGCGCTACAAATGGCTCTATTAACCCAGGAACCAATGGATTACTTGGCTTTGGAGCCTTCATTCCCAATACTGTCGGACAACCTGTTGCCACCGGAGCAAATGCACAGAACCAATTGAACACAGTACCCGGGCTAAACAGCGCCACAAATGGTCCTGTTAACGCAGGGACCAACGGATTACTCGGCTTTGGAGCCTTCATTCCCAATACTGTCGCTCAACCCGTTGCCACTGGAGCCAATGCGCAAACACAGCTTAATACTATCCCTGGACTCACCAGCGCTGCAAGTGGCTCCATCAACGCCGGTACCAGCGGACTACTTGGCTTCGGAAGCTTTATTCCGAACGTTATCGGTCAGCCCGTCGTCGTTAACGGAGGTCGAGTTGTTTAGCGATTAAAAGTCAACAATAAACCTATAAGCGCTACAAGCTCTAAAAAAAGAAAAAACCCGTAAATAACGGGTTTGTAAGGAGTAGAGTAGTAGTGTAGTAAGTATCTTGATTGCATAAAAGCAAACATTTTGATTCTGATGATGCTTTGTTACGAAAGCATTTCAAAATTTGACAGTTTTGTTTGGAGGACAGTGAGAAAAAAGCCCCCTGGTTTTTAACCAGAGGGCTTTTAGCTTGTTTATTGATTTGTTTTACCAGTAACCACGAACCGGGATTTTACGTTGTGGTGGAGCTGCTTTGTGAAGCTTTGGAGCTGGAACAGCAGGAACCACAGCAGGTTTTGGAGGAACAACAATCCGTTTTTCTAAAGGTAACGGACTACGAGCCATGTAGACAGCGCGGTTGTAGTTAACCAGCGGTCCTACATTACCAGGAAGACTGCTACCCAATTGTGGATAATCTTTGGGGAAAATCGTTTGGGTAGGAGGGGTTCCGGGGGGAGTCGTAGGAGGGGTTACAGGAGGTGCGATTGGAGGGCCAGGAGGACCACCAGGTGCACAGTAAGGACAATCTGCGGTCACATTCTTTTTAATAATTTGGCCAGGGTTGCCAGGAGCGCCAGGTTCACCGGGTTTTGTGCAGCTGGTGCAAATGGCGCCAAAGTTACCTTCTTTACCAGCGGCACCGCCACGGACGCTCATGGTCGCTCTCGCTGCAGAGGTTAACTCAGGTCCTTTAGCGATAATGGTACCACCATCGCCACCGTCGCCACCTTTACCGCCGATAGCGATATGGCCAGGCATTGGGTTAGCATCTTGACCGTTAGAAGCATTACCGCCACGAGCTTGGGTAATTGACTCAGGACGGGTAATTAAGCCTTCGTGGTATGCGAAAACGATTTTTCCACCGTTTCCACCATTCAGGCCGTTAGCGCCTTGGAGATCGGTAGGTGCTCCGTGCCCATTCTCAGGAGTAACGAAGCTGCCGGCGTTGCCACCGTTAGCGGTTACCGTACCGTATTGAATGATGTTTTTGCAGGCTTCAAGGGTAATTTTACCGCCATTACCGCCGTGAACGGGGTTGATGGTGCAACCACAATCAAAAGCAGTTTGGTTTTGGCCGTTTGAACCGTTGGCAGAGATTTTAGCGAAATTACCGATAACGATGTTGCCATCTTGGGAGTACAAACCAGTGGTTGTACCGCGACGCATAACAGCATCTTTACCCATCAAGGCATTTCTTTCAGCAACGGAGATGAAGTTTTCAGCCTTCTCCATCGCATTCCAGTCGAGAGGCTTGGTAGCACCGACAGCAGCAATTTTAATGGTACCGCCATCAGAATTGTATTTGCCGTTAGCGGTTAAAACACCGTCCATATTGACCAACCCACCTTCGATGTTGATCATGTTGGTGTTGTATTTACCGATGGTTTTACCGGAAACATCGATAATGGCACCCTGGTTGATATCAACTACACCGGGAGATTTAATATTGACCCGACCACCGTTACCATAGCTGGTGGTACCGTCAGGATTCACAATAGCATTTCCGGTTGCCGAAATGCCGGACTGTGCGCCCATGGTGAGTGAGCCAACGTTAAAGCTGACGTTTCCGCCATTCAAACCGTTTGCAGTAATTTGACCATTTTGGAACAAGAAGGCGGAGTTGATTTGAACATTTCCGCCATTGCCCAGATAGAAGCCACCGGAGCTATTGGCATTGACATTGACGTTACCGTCTAAACGAACAACTTGGTTTGGTGCACTAATAAGGATAGAACCGCCGTTGCCGGTCATAGCACCGACACCATTGACTTCTTTACCAGTCAGGGTATCACCGGCTTTAAGATAAATACCGGTACCCGCTGTATTGGTAAAGGTCGTTTGATTGCCGGACGTGTTGTAGTAGGTTCCGTTGTTGATGTTCTGGCCATTGTTGACGCTGTTAACGTCTCCTGGACCAGCAAAAGCAACAGGAGAACCGGAGATCAGCAGGCTAGTGGCGACAGTAAATGTCGTGAGCCACTGCTTTGCAGAACGCATATGCTCAGCCATGGTCGGGATGTACTCCTCTAAAGGATCAAGAAGGGTAATTAAGTGACTATTTAAACGAGATGCAGATATCGATTTGGAAAAGAGTGTTCGAGAACATAAAAGTTCAGTCGAATCAGAAAGTTGCGCTAGAAAGGAAAAAATTCATAAATTATTAAGAGCGCTTAGCAACAGCGTCATTCATTCCATAAGATACAACACTAAAGATAATTTAAGTTGCGCAACATCATGGTTCCTACACAACCTGTCCAAATCATCTTTCGCCTGGTACCCGTTGTAAGAATGAAAAGCTTCACTAGAAAAAAGAATCAAATCCCTTTTTAAACTGGCCGATAAGCAAGAAAGGAATTTATAGAATCCATTTATGCCCAGTAGCAGTCATTTTTGTGTTTTACTCTTGCTTCCAAAAAAGCTCATTATCTTCCATAGCTGATCATACCTCAAAGCCGGTGAGATTCAAGCTATTCTTTCCCCCTATTAATTTGGAGCACCTAAGACAATTGACATTCTTTATAAATAACTTATATCCTCTGAGCAAGGCATTTATAAATTAAAGCTCGAGCATATAAGACCGAAATAGCAGTTGACTTATACGCTGATTTTTTTAGATTATAGGTAGTGAGTATTGTTGTAATGTTCTATCAACACGATGATTATACTTGGTGTTTTTCTTGAGTAAGGACTTTTACTTCCTATCTAAGTACCTATTCGATAAAAAAGGGTTGTCAAAGGGCTCCTCAATATAAAAAATCTATTTTTTAAAGCTCTACATTTATAATGAGAGCATATTTCCGGGCTCTTTCTACTCTAGTACTACAGCTACAAGTTCATTGATCGTTTGGCACAAATCAAAATTAAGCTTAACAATCAGATGCTCGTTTCTAAAGAAAAACGCAATAAGTTAATCCCTTTGATTTTTAAGATAGTCAAATGCAAAGTACCTACTCGCAGCACCCAATGAAAAAATTACAAACAAAGTTACAACAGTTTTGTCTTAATTTCTTCTCTCCAAGTACTGCTAACCACTTTTATAGCTCGATCTAAGATGACAGAGGATCCGCACCTATAATGAAATCACGTTTGCCAAGAAACCTGTTTACGCTGTCTCTTCTGGTAACCCTCGGAAGTGTCAGCCTTTCTTCGATGGCGTTTGCTCAACAACAAAGCATTCCTTTGAACTCAAACCCGGGTGTTTTGTTTAACCCGGCTTCTCAGCCACCGGCGTCGAACGAAACAAACAAATTACCAAGCAACGATGCTGGTGCTACTGTCGAAGGCCAACCCAAAGAGTCTGTTGATTCTTCTATTCCGCCAGAGGCAACTACCTTTAAGGCCGATAAGATTGAAGTCCAGGGTAATACCCTCCTGAAACAGGACGAAATCAATAAAATTGTTTCTCCCTACCAAGGCAGAGAGCTCAACCCTGAAGAGTTGAGTACCTTAATCAGTAAGCTTAATGATGCTTACCGCCTTCGTGGCTACCTCACATCCCTCGCCTTTATTCCCCCACAAGATTTGGAACGTGGAACCATTACCATCAAGGTATTGGAAGGCGAAATCGGGGACATGGAAGTCACCGGTAATAAATACCTCCGCTCCCGTGTGGTCGCTAACCGCATTAAAGAAAAGCCCGGAGATAAACTCAATTTACCTCAACTTGAAAAAGAACTCCTGCAAATCAACCGGACAGAGCCTTATCGTTTAAAAGCGATTCTTGCCCCTGGTAATAGAACCGGTGAAACTCGTGTTCGTCTTCAAGTGCAAGAACAACAACCCTTTCAAGTTGCCGCTACCTTTGATAACGCGGGCCGTCCTTACATCGGTACCTACCGCGCCGGTGTCGAATTTATGGATCGGAATGTTACCGGTAATAATGACCGCTTTAACCTTCGGTACATGGTCGGTGCGGGTCAACAAATCGCAACCTCCAACTACACCCTTCCAGTCGGTAAATACGGTACTGAGGTCAGCGCCTTATTTGGCTTCAGCCACGTAAATGTAGATTTGCATAATAATGGGCCACAGCCCGAAATTATTGGTAATGCCTACAGTTACGGCTTACTGGTATCTCAACCTTTAACCCGTTCACGGATCTGGGTTGCGGACTTAGGGTTGAATGCCCGTCGCGCAACGAGCTTCATTGATGATGATCGTGCTGGTCGTACCGATGTCCGCTCCGCGTCCCTCGGTTTGAACTACAACAACTACGACCGTTACGGTCGTAGCTTCGCCCGGATGCAACACACCTTCGGTGCGGATATTCTGGGTGCTAACACTCACTTCTACAAAGGTGAGCTCTTCTTAACCCGTGTAACCCGCCTCCCGAAAAACAACCTTTTGATTGTTAGTGGCTACGGTCAATACTCACCTAACGGCTTGCCTCCAATCGAGCAGTTCCAGCTGGGTGGTGTGAACAGTGTTCGGGGTTACACACAAGGTCTTTTACTCGGAGACCGTGGATACAACGCAACGGCTGAATGGCGCTGGCCGATTCCTTTCCTGGGTCGTATTAACCCTTGGGTCGGAAGCCGTATGCAGGGTGCCTTATTCTTCGATTATGGTCAAGCCTTCCTGGATAGTAACAACCGCTTTGTCGCAGGAAGCTCCAACTCCAATCGTAACGGTAAAAACTCCTTGCTCGGTACCGGTGTTGGCTTACGTTACCAGTTAACCGACTACCTGCAAGGTTATGTAGATGCTGGTTTTGGTCTCCTTAACCGCTCTGTACAACAGCAACCTATGGCTCAGCCCACTGCACGGATTCACTTCGGTATCCGCAGCGAGCTGCTCTCTAACGCTTACAAAAGCCGCTCAGACGTTGTCACTCCTATCAAAACCAATGTCATTCGGCCTAAAAGCGTCGGAGCGCTTCATCAGCAACCTTTAGAAAGCGATGTCGCCGATCCAACACTGGAACCTGTCGACTAAACGTAATTTAAAAAATAAAAAGCCCTGTTCTCCAAGCGAGAGCGGGGCTTTTTATTGGGTTTCATCATTCCCCTGTCATTCATCCAGATTAAGAGCAGCTGCCTATCCATTTTTAAGATGAAAACGCTTCTCTAGCAGATTCAGCGCCTCTCCTCCGGCAGAGCTTTTTTCTATATCCACCCGATAAAGTAATTGCTGTGCCAGACGCTAGAAAGTAAATATAAAGATCGTGTAAGATTTATTTATGAAACTTTATAATCAAACGATTTTATAGAGAAATTTTCAGGTTCGTTTCAAGTTCCTCGAGTGGAAAGTCGATAGCGTAAGTACAAGGTTAATCCCTAGTATCCCTGGATAGCGTGGTTTCCAAAATGACTGCCCCGTAAGGCGATCATGATTCCCCCTTCTCCAAGATGAGATCGATTGAGGAATTACAGGAAGGATTAAGTGCAAGAATGGGTATAAAACGCTTAACAGTTAACGTGCTCACCGGTGTTTTATTTATGTTGGCTTTTGCCAATAGTACTCCTGCCATTGATATCGGTGCTCACAAGCAGGTTTCTCCCGCAGATTTGGGGGAAGCGACCAACTTTTTTACAGGACTGGCACGCCAATCCAACAACCCACTTATCGTCAGTATGGCTCAAGAGAGCCTCAGACGGTTAAACGATTCTGATACCCGGGCCAGCCATAAGCAAACCGAAATCAAAATGCTTCCACAAATGGATAACACCTATGTGGTGCCAGCCTTCGTTAACCAACGCCATGCCGCCACCTTCCTGGTGGACACGGGTGCCAGCTATACCGTTATTACTCCTAAAATGGCACACCAGTTGGGTATTCGCTTAGACAACAGCAATACGGTTCCTGTCAGCACGGCCAATGGAACCGTGCAGGCACCGTTAGTCACCATCAAAAGCCTCAGCCTCGGCAATTTGCAAGTCAGCAATGTTGAAGCTGTAGTAGCCGACCTTGGTGACGGAAACCCTATTTCAGGCCTATTGGGAATGAGCTTCTTCCACGGGATGGATCTCACCTTTAGGCAAGATACACTAGTAATCACCCACTAGAATACGACTAAAAACAAAAAGCTCTGGCATTAAGGCCAGAGCTTTTTGTTTTTCTATAAAACCTTTGATTACACTTGCGAAGAGAGCGGTTTCGCAACCGGCGGCACAAGCCCAGATACAGCGCCTGGTAAAGCAGCGGAGGGATAAAACGAGTGGAAGGCAGAGCGCTCCCGACCTTGTTTCGATGCCAACGACTTCTGATTAGGCTTACTCTGCAAGGTATCTAACTGTTCACTCAGCAGAGCACTAATCATACCCAGGACCTGCGCAATACTATCGCCGAAACTTAGGAAAAAAGTTTTATCACCAAAAATAAACTCGGTTGATTGCTCAAAGCTAATCACAGGACCTTTTCTTGGGGGAATCTCTACTGCAGACTTACCCAATAAAAAGTATTTATTCGTCCAAAGTTCTTTATTACGGGATTTCATCATCGTGCCCTACTCCAAACCCTTACTACTAAAGCCCATACCCTTAAACCAATTTAAAACCAGCTTGATGGATAGACAAGCAACCGCTTATCAACTTGATTAAACCGCCTATCCCAAAAATACAGTTACAATATATTAAAAACAATCATTAATGAAGAATTGCCTAAATGTTGAATCTCAACAAAATGCTGCAGGTTTTCCAAAATGAACCGATAAACCATTATCTGGATTGAATCAGGATAATATAATGTTTAGCCCTATTGCTCAACAGCTGCATCTTTTACCCCTCCTCTACGGGGTTATTTTGCTGAGCGTAGTGGCTGCGGGTGTTATTTCCAGATTGATTGCACATAACTTAATTGAAGCAGTCCCAGGAAAGCTAGGACGCCTTCTCTCCATTTCCCTCAATATTCATACCAGCGGTGAGGTATTTGTAGAGAAATTCCTAGACAACACCATTTTTGAAACTTTGAGAAAAGAATTATTCCAAGGCAGAACTGAACTCACCTTATTAGGTCGGGTAGGAAAATGTCTTTGCAAACAAAGAGTTGGCGTTATCAGTATTCGAGAGCAATTGCTTGAGGGGAAATATTGGAGCGGAACTGAACCAAGGGTTTGGACAAGCGGTCTCATCTAATCAGGTGGTTTTTAGTGTCGGTATGCTCCCGCTAAAAGAGAATGCCCGTTAAAATAAAAAATACAGACTGATTTATGAGCGCTCTCCTTTAGATTTATTAAAAGATTTATTGAAATTAACGCCTTTTTGGAGGATTTCTCTATGCGTAGCTTTAAAGGTTTTACCCTCGCAGAATTGCTCATTTCGCTTGCAATTCTTGGAGTCATTGCTACATTCACCATTCCTAAAATTATTGGTGCTGCCGGAAACGGGCAAAACACCGCCATTGCAAAAGAAGCCGCATCCATGGTTGCCGGTGCATTGTCCACTTATCAACTCAGCAATTCTCTCTCAACTGCGACTACTGGCGGCGCCTTTACCCCCTACATGAACTATGTAGCTCAAGATACCGCAACAGCAACAACTAGCTTTACCTGTTCGACTACCGTACCGTGTTTGAAACTTCACAATGGTGGCTATCTGCAATATGGGACAGGCGCATTCGGTTCTGCCGCAGTAACAACCACGGATGCCATTGTTTTTAACGTTGACCCAGATGGCCTCGGAACTCAGACTGGTGCTAGTTTTATTCAATACTATAACGGACGGTTAAGTACAGGCCAGCAAGCCTCATCAGGTCAAACTACTGTAATCGGTACAAATAATCCAACCTCTATTACAACAGACCCTCAATATATTCAAAACTGGAACTAATCCTCGGATTATTTCCTGATTCATAGCTAAAGAGCCTTGTGTATTCACTTACGCGAGGCTTTTTGCTCTGTATAAATAACAATTTAATTGATTGTTTAGAAAGCGTCATGGAATCCCCCCATCCTGACCTCTTCTATGATCATTCCGCGTGTTAGTCGCGGAATCCAGACGCTTGCCTGTCTTTCTGGATGCTGCGACTAAAGCGCAGCATGACATAGGTTGTTCATAAGACAATGAGATTTCAGGAACTTTTTCTAAGAACCCTTTAATTCGCCAACCAGGCCTTGAACTGTTGCAGGGAACGCTCTTGGTATAGAGCATTCCGCGCTTTTTTATCCTTACGCGGGAAGGCGCCTTCCGGCAAGCTCGGCAAGATGCCCCAATTGCTGTTAATCGGTTGAAAGCTTTGACCAATCGCTTCAGGACGCGTAATATACCGCAGTAGTGAACCCAACATGGTTTCTGCTGGCGGTACTATTGGCGCTAAGCCGTTGGCAAGTCGTGCCATATTCAAAGCTGCCATACTGCCCGAGGCAATTGATTCCGTATAGCCTTCCGTCCCAGTCAATTGACCTGCCAAAAGAATCTTGGGTTGAGCCTTTAGCTGCAAGGTTGGCTGAAGTGTTTCTGGTGCATGAATAAAGGTATTCCGATGCATAACCCCGTATCGAACAATATCTGCATTCGCGAGTCCAGGGATCGCTTGGATCATCTCCTTCTGGACACCCCATTTTAAATTGGTTTGAAAACCCACCAGATTATAAAGAGTTGCTTCTGCATTATCCTGCCGCAACTGAACCGCAGCATAAGGCCAACGATTGGTTCTGGGGTCAACGAGACCCACAGGTTTCATCGGTCCATAGCGAAGCGTTTGTGGGCCTCTGGAGGCTAGCACTTCAACCGGAAGACAGCTTTCAAAGTATTTGGCGCTGTCCTTTTCAAAGTCTTTCAGCTCAATTTTTTCAGCCTGTAAAACCAATTCAATAAAGCTTTCATACTCAGGCTTATCGAAGGGACAATTAATATAACTCCCCTCAGGTGCATTGGCTTCCATTATGTCCGGTGCACAGCTCAGCTCAAAATTGTCCTCTTGAGCCAATTTTGACTCTTCTTCCTTCTTCTTGGCATCACGATCGACGGCATAGCGATCTTGCAAAAAGGCGATGCTCATATCGATTGAGTCCCGCGTCACAATCGGCGCTGCGGCATCAAAGAAGTAAAGTTGCTCGCGCCCCAGCATGGCCGCTAAGGCATCCGATAGATCCGGAGAGGTTAAAGGGCCGGTTGCAATCAAAGTGATTGCATCAGAGTCCTGAGTAGGAAGGCTGGTAACATCCTCACAAACAAAGGTAATGTTGGGGTGCTTCTGAATGCGCTCCGTGACCAAATCGGAGAAACGTTCCCGATCGACAGCCAGGGCTTTACCCGCAGGCAAGGCAACACTTTTAGCAATGGACAGCAACCGACTCCCCAGCAACTCCATCTCTTCTTTCAGCAGACCACTTGCCGAGATATTTCCCTCTAAGTTCTGGGAACCCATGCTATTGCTACAAACGATTTCCGCCAATTGGGCACGGTGGTGGGCTGCGGAACGACTTTGAGGCTTAATATCGTACAGAGTCACTTTGTAACCTGCATCCGCTAATTGCAAGGCTGCTTCTGAACCTGCCAAGCCTGCTCCGACAATCTGTAGAGGTGCGTGTTCCGCTGGAGGTGATGGTAAAACCGTGTCCGACATGAGAAGAAAACCTATGAGTATGAAAACTGCTATCAGTATAGTCAGCCCAAAGATGAAAACAAACCAATAGCAATAATATGAAACGAGATTTTATAAAGTAAAATCTCCAACGTGAAAAAACGTCATCCCTTCGATAAAAGCGGAGATGACGTGAATTTCAAATATTTGCGTAAATACTTATTTCTTTGTGTTCTTAGCTTTTGTGCTGCCACAAGCACCGGCACCACACTTGGCATCACTCTTATTCGTTTTATCATGCGGTTTTTCTGTTGATTTTTGCTCAGTCTCTTTTTCAGCAGGCTTTGATTTTTTAGTACTGCCACAAGCA
>Ga0190273_10000035_pt1 | contig 93421 bp, 93 predicted proteins | sample Popmic504IS_FD_134513 | JGI IMG/M metagenome (GOLD analysis project Ga0190273, IMG submission 134513) | Populus adjacent soil microbial communities from riparian zone of Shoshone River, Wyoming, USA - 504 IS | ecosystem: Environmental > Terrestrial > Soil > Riparian zone > Trees stand | place...
ATCTGCAACGAGCGCGTGGGCTCGGCGATCAGCGCCTCGAGCGCATGGACGTGCGCGGCAGCGAGATCGGACACGTGGATGTAGTCGCGCACCCCGGTGCCGTCGGGAGTGTCATAGTCGGTACCGAACACGCTGACGTATTCGCGCTTGCCGAGCACCGCTTCGACCGCGACCTTGATCAGGTGCGTGGCCCCGGCGGTCGACTGCCCGCTGCGCCCTTGCGGGTCGGCCCCCGCGACGTTGAAATAGCGCAGCGCGCAGTAGTTGAGCGGGTGTGCGGCGGCGGTGTCGGCCAGCATCCGCTCGGTCATCAGCTTCGACCAGCCATAAGGGTTGATCGGCTGGGTGCGCTGGTCCTCGCGAACCGGCACCTGATCAGGGATGCCGTAGGTCGCGGCGGTGGAGGAGAAGATGAAGTGCTTCACCCCGCCCGTGACCGCGCTTTCGATCAGCGAGCGGCTCTTCACCGTGTTGTTCTCATAATATTTGAGCGGATTCTCGACGCTTTCCGGCACGATGATCGATCCGGCAAAGTGGATGATTGCCTTGATGCCGTGCTCTTCGATGAGGCGGGCGACGAGCGCCTGGTCGGCGATGTCGCCTTGCGCGAACACGGCGCCTTCCGGCACCGCCCAGCGAAAGCCGGTGGTCAGATTGTCGATCACCACCACCGGCCAGCCGGCGTCGAGCAGCGCGAGCACCGCATGGCTGCCGATATAGCCCGCACCGCCGGTTACCAGCACCGGCACCTTGTCACCCGCTCTGCTCACGTAAACTCTCCTAGGGAACACTTGTCCGGGAAAAGCGCTGTCAGGTTCGTTACAGCGCCCGTATGAACCGCCGCTAGACCAGGAGGTTTCGCAATGGAATCAGCTTTTCTGAAGTGCGGCGCGATCGGCCTCGCTCTGGCCCTGTCCGGCTGCGCCGCGGGAGGTGCCGGCGGCGGCGCAAGCACGGCCGGCGGGGTGGACGTCGCCCGCTTCCACCTTGGCGAGCAGACCATCGCCCGCGCCCAGATCGCGATCGAACCGTTCGACCGCGCCGACGCCAATCGTTCCGAATTTCCCCTTTACGCAAGCGCCGTCGCCCGCGAGCTGACCAAGCTGGGCTGGACGGTGGTGCCCGCCGCCACCCGCACCGAGCAGGTCGCCTTGATCGATGTCGAGCAGGGCAGCCGCGAGGCGATTGCCGCCCTGTCCGCAGCCCGCGTCGGCCGCGGAGTCGCCGGGGCTGCGGCGGTGCGCAACGATCCCAACGTCACCGCCACTTTGCTGGAAGTCGGCATCCGCCGGCGCTCCGACGCCACCGTCTTCTGGGAAGGCCGGGCCGTCGCCGAGGCGCGCACCGGCAGCGGCGAGGCGGCCTCGACCGCCGCCGTGCAGCGGCTGGCATCGGCCTTGTTTCGGGACTTCCCCGGCGAGTCGGGCCGCACTATCAGGCTGAAATGACCCTCTCTATTTCGAGCGCCTTCGATGGCGGCAACATTCGTCTGGTCGCCATCGACGGTGACCGCGTGGACCTCGAAATCGTCGCGGACAACGCGTCCGATTTCTACCAATGGTTCTCCTTCCGGCTCACCGGTGCCGCCGGGCGATCGGTGGAGCTGCGCATCCTCAACTGCGCCGGCGCCGCCTATCCGCTCGGCTGGGAGGGCTACAAGGCCTGCATGTCCGCGGACCGCGACGAGTGGCAGCGGGTGGAGGACACGTCCTACGCGGACGGGATTCTCACCATCCGCGTGACGCCCGCCGCGAACAGCGTGTGGTTCGCCTATTTCGCGCCGTTCACGATGGAAATGCACCACGATCTCGTCGCCACCGCGGCGGCGCATCCGGACGTCACCCACCGCTCGCTCGGCCAGACGCTGGACGGGCAGGAGATGGATTATCTCGGGGTCGGCGAAGGCCCGTTGCAGGTCTGGCTCTACGCCCGCCAGCATCCCGGCGAGACCATGGCCGAATATTGGATGGAAGGCGCGCTGGAGAAGCTGCTCGACGATTCCGATCCGGTTGCCAGGCGGTTGCGGGAGCGCGCCACCTTCCACATCGTCCCCAACATGAACCCGGACGGCTCGCGCCGTGGCCACCTGCGCACCAATGCCGTCGGCACCAACCTCAACCGCGAATGGCACGAGCCGAGCGCCGAGCGCAGCCCGGAAGTGCTCTGCGTGCGCAAAGCGATGGACGAGACCGGGGTGGACTTCGCGATGGATATCCACGGCGACGAGGCGATCCCCGCCAACTTCCTCGCCGGCTTCGAAGGCATTCCGAGCTTCACCGAGAAGCAGCAGAATTTGTACAACCGGTTCAGCGATGAACTCGTCCGTGTCACCCCCGATTTCCAGACTCGACTTGGCTATGAAATCGCCGGGCCGGGGCAGGCGAACCTTTCGATGTCCACCGCCCAGCTCGCCGAGCGCTTCGGCGCGGTAACCATGACGCTGGAGATGCCGTTCAAGGACAATGACGACCTGCCCGACCCGCTCTACGGCTGGTCCCCGGACCGCAGCCGCCACCTGGCGCGCGCGTGTCTGGACGCGCTGTATGCGATCGTGGACGAGCTGCCGGTGGGGAAAAGGTGATCGAGACAGATCCTCCGCTCATCCTGAGGAGCCGCTGAGGAGGCGAAGCCGTCTCGAAGCGGCGTCTCGAAGGACGTGCTCGGTCCTTCGAGACGGGCCTTCGACAAGCTCAGTCCCTCCTCAGGATGAGCGGATTTGGAATTGGAGAATCGATCGAAATGCCCACCCTCGTCCTCATCCGTCACGGCCAGTCCACCTGGAACCTCGAGAACCGCTTCACCGGCTGGTGTGACGTCGAGGTTACGGAGAAGGGCGTCGAGGAAGCACGCGCCGCGGGGCGGCTGATGAAGGAGAAAGGGCTCGATTTCGACCTGTGCTTCACCAGCCTGCAGAGCCGGGCGATCAAGACGCTGAACCTGGCGCTGGAGGAGATGGGGCGGCTGTGGCTGCCGGTCGAGAAGGACTGGCACTTGAACGAGCGCCATTATGGCGGCCTGACCGGCCTCAACAAGGCAGAAACCGCGGCGCTGCATGGCGAGGAGCAGGTCAGGATCTGGCGCCGCTCCTTCGACACCCCGCCGCCGCCGATCGAGGCGGGCAGCGAATATGATCTGTCCTCCGATCGCCGCTACGCCGGCATCGACGTGCCCAAGGCGGAGAGCCTGAAGGACACGATCGCCCGCGTTCTTCCCTATTGGGAAGGCCGCATCGCGCCCGAGCTCAAGGCCGGCAAGCGGGTGCTGATCTCCGCCCACGGCAATTCGCTGCGGGCGCTGGTCAAGCACCTTTCCGCCATTCCGGACGACGAGATCACCGGCCTGGAAATCCCGACCGGCCAGCCGATCGTCTACGAACTGGCCGACGACCTGACCGCCACCGACCGTTATTACCTGAGCGAGCGGTGAGCCCGCACCGGCCGGTGATGCGGCTGGTGTGGCTCTTTCTCGGCTGCGTTTCCGTCGCGCTCGGCGTGGTGGGCGCCGTTCTCCCGCTGATGCCAACCGTTCCCTTCATGCTCCTCGCCGCCTTTTGCTTCGCGCGCGGCCATCCGCCTTTCGAGACCTGGCTGCTGGAGCATCGGGCTTTCGGGCCGCACATCCGCGGCTGGCGTGAACGGGGCGCGATCACCCGCCGCGGAAAGTATGCGGCGCTGGCCGGTTTCGCAGGAAGCGCAGTGCTGGGGATCGTGTTCCTACCCCTGCCCTGGGCGCTGTTGCCCGCGCTGGTGGGGGTGGTCGCCGGTTCTTGGATCTGGACGAGACCGGACTAAAGCCCCTCTCCCATTTCGGGAGAGGGTGGCCGAGCGAAGCTCGGACGGGTGAGGGCCTGTTGCCCACAAGCTCATTCCCTCACCCTCCCACTGCTTCGCAGCGGGCCCCTCCCTCTCCCGAAATGGGAGAGGGGCTGAAACCCCCCGCCATAACGTGAACAGCTTGTTGTTTTAGGTTCATGCAACCGGGCCCAGAACAGGGGCGTTGAGTTTCATGAGTTCCACCTAAGAGGATTGTTTTATGCGTAAAGTCACCCTCGCGGTCCTGGCCGCCACCATGGCGATGCCGGTGATCCCCGCAGCCCCCGCCTTTGCCAACCACAATGGCGTTTACCATGGCAAGACCTGGCGCGACAGCCAGGGCCGCGTGCGCTGCCGCAAGTCGAACGGCACGGTCGGCATCATCGTCGGCGGCGCCGGCGGCGCCCTGATCGGCCGCGCGGTCGACGGCGGCCGCAACCGCACCGTCGGAACGGTGATCGGCGCCGCTGCCGGCGCGCTTGCCGGCCGTGAAGTCGCCCGCAACCGCAGCGTCCGCCGCTGCCGCTAAACTGATCCAGATCAGTTAGTTACCCATACGGGGCGTCCTTCGGGGCGCCCCGTTTCTTTTTTGCGTGGCCGCCGGAGCCTCCCGTGCCTAGCCCGCGTTGGCGCGGGAAGACGGAGGCGAGACACATGCGGATCCACCACCTTAACTGCGGCACCGATTGCCCGTTCGGCGGCGCGCTGTTCGACGGGCGAAGCAAGGGGCTGACCGGCCACCTCGTCTGCCACTGCCTGCTGATCGAGACGGATGCAGGCCTGGTGCTGGTCGACACCGGCTACGGTCTGCGCGATGTTGCCCACCCGCACCGCCCGCCGCACCCGCGCATCACCAGGGCGATGCGGTCCATGCTCAACATCAAGCTGCGCGAGGAAGAGACCGCGATCCGCCAGATCGAGCGGCTGGGCTTTTCCCCTGCCGACGTGCGCCACATCGTCCTCACCCACCTCGATTTCGACCATGCCGGCGGGCTCGAGGATTTCCCCAACGCCACCATCCACCTGATGGACGCCGAGTTCAGCGCCGCCACCGGGCCGCGCAACGGCTTCGTGCCGCGCAACCGCTACCGGCCCGCCCAGTTCAACGATGTCGCGAACTGGCGCCGCTACTCGGGCCAGGGCGAGGGGTGGTTCGGCTTTCCCGCCGTGCGCGGGCTCGAAGGCCTGCCGCCCGAGATCCTGCTGGTGCCGCTGCCCGGCCACACCTGGGGCCATGCCGGGGTGGCGGTGGATACGGGCGCGGGCTGGCTGCTCCACGCCGGCGACGCCTATTTCTATCGCGGCGAGGTGCGGCGCGAGACGCGCAAGTGCACGCCGGGGCTGCGCGCCTACCAGACCATGATGGAGGTCGACCGCGCCCAGCGCCTGGCCAACCAGGAGCGCGTCCGCCGCCTTTCGGTGGAAAAAGCCGGCGAGGTCCGCGTGCTGTGCGCGCACGATGTCGTGGAGTTCGAAGCGGCGGCGGCGGGGCGGTTGCTCTAGGCGGGGGGGGATCGCGGCGATCAGGGTCTTGGCCCCAGAAAAAATGGGACGACTACGATTGCCGCGGCGGCGGCGGCCAGGGCGGCCGTGCTCAGGCCCACCTTGGCCTCTGGACTGACATCCAGCAGGAGCCAGACCAGGCACGCCGTCGCGAGTGCCGCAAGGCCGGCCCAGATCATGGTCAGCCCGGCCACTCTATTCATCTGATACCAGGTTTCCGGCGAACCGAGGCTGCGCGCGGTTCTGTAGCCGTAGGTGCCGTTGGGCGGAACCTTGCCCAAGGCCAGCGGCACGCCGAGGGCGGCGATCAGCGCGGGGCCAAAGACGGACAGCGCGAGCAACACCTTGGTCATTCGAGTTTGCCTCGCCAGCGCAGCACAGGAAGGCATAGTTGTGGGACAAAGCGCCGCTGGCTGCAACTGGGCTCACCCGCAGGCGCCCTCCACGCCTGCCGGAGCGGACGTGAAGGTTACACGGGCCGGAGTTCTAGCTCCCGCCGCCCGAGCCGGCATCGCCGCCGCTGCTGCCGGTCGAGGCGGAAGCGCCCGCGCCATCGCTGCCGCCCGACTTCTTGCGCCCGCCGCCGCGGCCGCTGCCTGCGCCCGCGCTCTTGCCGGAGCTTCCGGTCGAGCCGCTCGCGCCGGAGCGGCCCTTGCCGCCGGAGCTGGTGCCGCTTGCCGAAGTCTTGCTGCTCGCCCCCCCGGAGCCGCTCGCCTTGGCGCGGGTGCCGGTGCTTTTCGCGGCGGCGGTCTTGGCGGAAGCTGCCCCCGTGCCGGCCGCCTTGGTTCCGGCTGCCTTCGTTCCGGCTGCCTTCGTTCCGGCTGCCGCCTTGGTGCCGGCTGCCGCCTTGGTCCCGGCCGCCTTCGCGCGGGTTCCGGTGCCGGTGCTTTTAGCCTTGGACGCGGCCCGTCCAGCAGTGCCGGTCGCCGCAGCCTTCTTGCGTCCGCCGCCCGAAGACTCGCCGCTTGTGCTTGCGCCGGAGGAATCGCCGCCGCCGCCGAGCATGCGGCGCACCGCGTCGGTGGCCGCCGAAACGATCGCCGCGCCGATCTTGCTTGCGCTGTCCGCCGCCGCGCTTGCGGCGTCGATCGTGTCGCTGCCCGCGTCGCGCACCGTCTTGCGAACTCGGGAGTTGGCGGTGAGCGCGGCCGCGGCCGCAACCAGGCCGGCGGCCATCATCGAGCGGGCGACCGGGTTCTGGGCGAGCTCGGCCGCTTTCTGGCCGGCTTCCTTGAGCGCGTCCGGGAACACGCCGGCCGCATCTTTGCCCTGCTTGTTCGAGCCGCCACCGCCGCCCGATTTGCTACCGTCCGCCATGGTTCAGCCTCCAAAGTTTGTAACTGATGCGTAACAGACTCGCGGCGCGCGGAACAGTTCCCGCGCGCCGCCTGCCTGGCCTGGGCGTCAGGCTTCCTTTTCGAAGTCGGCAGCGTCTGATTGGCCGGCATCCTGATCGTCGGCGGCACCGCTGACTCCGCCCGAACCGTCGAACATCACGCCGCGTCCGCCGCCCTGATCCTCGTCGAATCGCTCGCCTCGGGACTGGCCGGACATGCGCTGCCGTTCGTCGGACTGCCCATCGGAGCTGCCGCCGCCCGCGCGCAGATCGCCGCCCGCTAGTCCGGACTGGCTGCCCTGGTTCGGCTGCTGATCCCGTTGATTGACGACATTCTGCGAACTGCCATAACCGCCCGTGCCGCTGGATCCGCCGGCATTGCTCTGGTCGCTCGCCGTCACGCCGCCGCCGGCCGGATCGGCCTGCTGCTGCTGATTCTGGTTGCCGCCAAATTCGCCGCTGTCGCCGCCCGACTGGCTTTCCTGCAGGTCGCGGCCGCGAAGGCCTTCATTCTCGTCTGCCATCATTCGTCTCCTTTCACATTCTCGGCCCGGCCGAGATCGTCGTAGCGATAGTGCTCCCCGTCCGGATTGACCGCCTCGCGGCCCGGCTGGACGACCGGCTGCGGATCCTCGCCGCGGCCTTTCTCCTCTTCCAGGCTTTCAGGGATTTCATTGTGCCGGGCTTCGTCGCTGCCCGGCGTCGGATGGCCGCTGCCTTTGCTCATGGCCTAGGCCCCCTCGTCCGGATCAATCGGGCGCTGCACCGCTTCCTCGATCGGCCGCGCGTCGCCCTGGGGGGCGCGCCCAGCGCCAGCCATCGGATCGCCGTCATAATCCTCGCGGGGGTTGCCGCCGCCGCCCGCGCCGGAGCCGCTGCCATGCACTTCGCCGCTTTTGGGATCGAATGTGGCGCGCTTGCCGTGCTCCACCGGATCGGGGCCCTTGCCGGCCTGCCGCTCTGGGCTTCCGCCGCCGCTTTGTTTCTGCTCGTCCTTCATAGGCGCTCGATGCTCCTTCGCCGGAATGAACTCCCCGGCCCGCACCGCCGTTCCGCCCGGCTTTCGCCCCACGCATTTCGTCGCGACACCGCGCACCCTTTCCGGCCCGAGAAGCGTTCTCCCCCCGAAACCACACCAGACCAGGAGCTTATCTATGCTGAATCAAACCCATGACGTGTCCGTCCTCAACAGCCTGATCGAGACCACCATCGACTCGGTCGACGGCTATCGCCGCTCGGCGCAGGAAGCGACCAGCAGCCGCTTCAGCCAGGAATTCCTGCAGCGCGCGTCCGAGCGCGAGGAGGTCGTCTCCCAGCTTCGCCAGCAGGTGACGCAACTCGGCGGCACGACCGAAGACGACGGCAGCCTGCTCGCCGCCGCCCACCGCGCCTTCCTGACCCTGCGCGACAAGGTCACCGGCACCGACGATGACGCGATCATCGCCGAAATCGATCGCGGCGAGAGCCACCTCAACGCCAAGTGGGAAGCCGCTTTGTCGGACGGCGAGCTTTCGCAGGACAGCCGCCAGCTCGTCCAGAAGCTCTACACGTCGGTCCGCGCCGGCCATGAGCGCTTCGAGCGTGCCAACGACACCACCGCCACCCTTTAAAGGCGGCGACATCGGTTGAAGAAGAGGGCGCGCCTTCGGGTGCGCCCTTTTTGCGTGGGCTCCGGACGCTGAGTGCGACGGTCGGGCGCAACCTCGTCCCGGTCGCCCGAAGTTCGAAATCGTGCCACCTTTATCCCCTGGAGACGCCTTGATGCACCGCGACACCGAGCGCCGCCTTCTCCAGGGCGTGATCCTGGCCGCCTGCATGGTTCCGCTGCTCGCCGGCGGTGCGGGGGTGACCCAGGGCCCGGCGATGCTTCGCGGCATCGATCCCGGCGGCGCTTCGCTCGATCTCGACAGCCACTTTCGCTATCTGTCCGGGCTGCTGCTCGGCTTCGGCTTGGCCTTTCTGTCCTGCTTGCCCGCGATCGAAAAGCGCACGATGCTCTTCCGCGGACTGGGCCTGATCGTGGTCGTCGGCGGCCTTGCCCGGCTCTATTCCGCGCTCACTCTGGGCTTTCCGGGCCCGGGCCACATCTTCGGCCTGGCGATGGAGCTCGGCACCGTCCCCGCCCTCGTCCTGTGGCAGGCGCGCATCGCCCGGCTTTACGCACCGGATGCGGGTTCCCAAACGCGCTGAAGGGCCGCCCGGCTTTCACCGGACGGCCCTCCAGACATGGTCAGCGGCCGGATGCTCCAGCCCGGAAGACCCCGAAAGCCTAGGCTTTCTTCTCCCGAACGAGCGGAACCGACCTCACTGCTGAACCATGAGACATCGGATCACCTCCTTTCGCTTGTTGATGGCAAGTGGAGGATGAATCATCCCGATTCGCCGGGCAAGACTTGTTTTCATTTATTTTGGCGTTAGCCTTGTTCGCTTCGCGCCCGAAACGGCCGAACCCCGCTTCAACCCCTGCATTCGTCCACCACCCTCGCTGGCTCCGGCCAGGTGGGAAGAACCAGCCGCGCCTGCCCTTCGGCCTCCACGGCGATGCGACCGCGGCTGAAGGCGATCTGGTCGAGCAGCGGGTCGGAGGCGGGCAGAACCACGCCGCCCGGGCCGCCGGGCAGAGTGCGGGCGCCGAAGGACGTGCGGAAGATCAGCGCCCCTGTTGCGCCCTGGCGGTGGAGCACGATCCGCCGGCCGCTGCTTTCACAGCGCATGGTGAACAGCTCGCCATAAGAAGCGGACGGCCCGTCCTCGCGATAGGCCCAGGCGCCCGGGCTAAGCGCCGTATCTTCCCAGCCGATTGCCGGGCGGGGTGGAGGGGCCGTCTGCACGGGCGGGGGCAGAGGCACCACGCGCACCGGCGGCGGCGCTTCGCGCACGGTCTTCGGCGCGCAGGATGCGGTGCCGATCATCACGCCCGCCATCGCCAATGCCCGGATCGTGTTCATGCGCCCGCTCTCACCTTGCCTGTTGCCGACACGGCCCAAGCATAAACGCCCGCGTCCCTCCAAGCGAAAAGCCGCCGGGCGGTGCATTTGGGACGGTGCCGCGAAAGCGCCTTATTCACAATCCGTTCAATGCCGCCGGTTTACCTCACTCCAGAACCAGCCGAAAAGATGCGTTTCATGAAGTTTCGAGCCCTCCTCTCTCTTGCCCTCGCCGGTGCCGCCCTGGGCGTTGCCGCAGCGCCCGCCGACGCGCGGCCGCGCGACCGCGAGCAGGACGAGGCGTTCAAGGCGACGCGCGACGGGCGCTTCATTCCCCTGCGCGCGATCGAAGCGCGGATCGTGCCGCAGATGCGCGGCTACACCTATCTCGGCCCCGAGCTCGATCCCGGCTCCGCCCGCTATCGGCTGAAGTTCATGCGCGGTCCGCAGATGGTGTGGATCGACATCGACGCGCATACCGGCCAGATCGTCGGCCGCTCCGGCTTCTGACGAAGCGCTTCGCCGCGGCGGCGCTGTAGCCATTTCCATGCTTTCGGATATGAAACCAATTGGCAGCGGCGCCGGTTTGGGCCGATAGAAAGTGCCGCGGCACGCAACAGGGGATGAATTATGCGGGTTCTGATCGTCGAGGACGAGCCCAATCTGGGCCGGCAGCTCCGCGCCACGCTGGAAGGCGCCGGCTACGCCGTGGATCTCGCCACCGACGGCGAGGACGGCCATTATCTCGGCTCCACCGAAAGCTACGACGCGATCATCCTCGATCTCGGCCTCCCCGAAGTGGACGGCCTCACCGTGCTCGACCGTTGGCGCAAGGACGGCATGGCCGTTCCGGTGCTCGTCCTCACCGCCCGCGACAGCTGGTCGGACAAGGTCGCCGGGCTCGATGCGGGCGCCGACGATTACCTCGCCAAGCCGTTCCAGACCGAGGAACTGATCGCCCGCCTGCGCGCCCTTATCCGCCGCGCCTCGGGCAATTCCTCGTCCGAGCTTACCGCCGGCGACGTCCGCCTCGACACCCGCTCCGGCAAGGTCACCCTGGACGGCGAGCCGGTGAAGCTCACCGCCCAGGAATATAAGCTCCTTTCCTACCTCATGCACCACAAGGGCAAGGTGGTCTCCCGCACCGAGCTGATCGAGCATATCTACGACCAGGATTTCGACCGGGATTCCAACACCATCGAAGTGTTCGTCACCCGCATCCGCAAGAAGCTCGGCCCCGACGTGATCACCACCATCCGCGGCCTCGGTTATTCGCTGGAAGAGCCGAGGGGCTGAACGGCGCCGGGAGGGTGCGCTTGTTCACCTCCCGTCTAATCGCTTCGGCGCAGCATAAGCGCGGCTGCAGGAGGTCCAGGCTTTGTTGATGTCGCGGCAGGAGGGTGGAGTGGTCAAGGCCAAGCCGCGCGCCTCCCGCCGCGAGCCCGGCACCGGATCGCTTACCCAGCGCATGATCGTCATTTCGGCGGTGTGGATCGCGCTTCTGCTCGGCGGCGGCGGCTATGCGCTCGACCGGGTGTTGACCAGTGCGATGACCGGCAATTTCGACAGCGGCCTTGAGTACGTCATGACCGCGCTGATCGCCTCGGCCGAGGTCGGGCCGGAGGGAGAGGCCTATCTCAACCGCCCGCCGGCCGACCAGCGCTTCCTGGAGCCGAATTCGGGCCTGTATTTCCAGATCAGCGCCGTCGATCGCAAGCCGCAGGCCGGCGCCAACCCCGCCGATCTCGATTTCCCGTCCCGTTCCTTATGGGACCGGCGCCTGCAGATCCGCGGCAACCACCGCGACTTCAACGTCCACGTCTACGACAGCAAGGAATTTCCCGACGAGGCGCTGCGCGTCGTTGAGCGCGACGTGCGCATTCCCGGCTCGCCGTTGCGCTGGCGCTTCCAGGTCGCCCAGGCCCGCGACCTCCTCGACGAGCAGATCTCGGTGCTTCGCAAGACCATCATCCGCTCCTTCGCAATCCTCGGCGTCGGGCTCGTCATACTTGCCGCGCTGCAGGCGATCTATGGCCTGTGGCCGCTTCGCCGGGTGCAGAAGGCGATCGCCTCGATCCGCTCGGGGCAGCACTCGCGGATCGAGGAAAGCTTCCCCAGCGAGATCGAGCCGCTCAAGCAGGAATTGAACGCGCTGCTCGCCCACAACGAGAACCAGGCGGAGGAAGCGCGCCGTCACGCCGGCAACCTCGCCCACGCGCTCAAGACGCCGCTCACCGTGATCACCAACGCCGCGACCGCCAAGGATCCGGACCTCGCCGACCTCGTCTGCCGGGAAGCGACCACCATGCGCCGCCAGGTGGATCACCACCTCGCCCGCGCCCGCGCCATCGGCCGCCGCTCCTCCGCCCAGGCGCGCTCCGACATCTGGCCCTCGCTGGAATCCGTCGAACGCGCGGTCAGCCGCCTCTACGAGAACGTCACGGTGGACCTCGCCGGCGACAAGAAGGCCTCGGTGCGCGTCGAGCGCCAGGACCTGGACGAAATGCTCGGCAACCTTATCGAAAACGCCGCGAAATATGGCGGCAGCCGGGTGTTCGTGACGGTGAAGACCACGCCGCGATGCGTGGAGCTGGAGATCGAGGACGATGGTGCGGGGATTCCGGAAGAGGAGCGGGTCTCGATCTTCGACCGCGGCGCGCGGCTGGACACCGGCAAACCCGGCACCGGCCTCGGCCTTGCCATCGTGCGGGACGTGGCGGAGATTTACGGGGGATCGATCGTGTTGGAGGAGAGCGAGGATCTGGGGGGATTGCTGGCGCGGCTCAAGCTGCCACTGTGCGGCTGATCTTCGCGCGCCAGTAACAGAATTCCGCTCGTCTCGAGCGAAGTCGAGAGACAATTCCGAACGCTCCGTGCCAGCGTCTCTCGACTTCGCTCGAGACGAACGGAGCAGGGTGGAACGAGAGTGATGCCGAAGACCGTCCCACGCCCCGCTCTTGCCTTTTCCCCCCTCACCCGCCACATCGCCCGCGTGAGCGCCACCGTATATCCGATCGGCCCGGCCCGCGAACCGTCGCTCGATCCGATGATCCAGCTCGTCGCCGCGGACTTGAACCACGTCAACGCGGTCATCCTCGACCGGATGCAGAGCGAAGTCGCCCTTATCCCGGAGCTTGCCGGCCACCTCATCGCCGGCGGCGGCAAGCGGATGCGGCCGATGCTGACCCTGGCTTCTGCGCGCCTCCTCGATTATGCCGGCGCCCGCCACCACAAGCTCGCCGCCGCTGTCGAGTTCATCCACACCGCAACCCTGCTCCACGACGATGTCGTCGACGGCTCCGGCCTCAGGCGCGGCCGCCGCACCGCCAACATCATCTGGGGCAATCCGGCGAGCGTGCTGGTCGGCGATTTCCTGTTCTCGCGCAGCTTCGAGCTGATGGTCGAGGACGGGAGTTTGAAGGTCCTCAAGATCCTGTCCCGCGCCTCCGCGATCATCGCCGAGGGCGAGGTCGACCAGCTCACCGCCCAGCGTCGGGTGGAAACCACCGAGGACCATTATCTCGGCATCATCAGCGCCAAGACCGCTGCCCTGTTCGCCGCCGCGTGCCGGATCGCCGCGGTGGTCGCCGAGCGCGACGAAGCGGTGGAAGCGGCGCTCGACAGCTACGGCCGCAACCTCGGCATCGCCTTCCAGCTCGTCGACGACGCGATCGATTACGCCTCGGACACCGAGACCATGGGCAAGGGCGTCGGCGACGATTTCCGCGACGGCAAGGTCACCCTGCCGGTGATCCTCGCCTTCGCCCGCGGCAGCGCCGAGGAGCGCGTCTTCTGGCGCCAGGCGATGGAAGGCAGCCGCATCTCCGACGAGGACCTTAGCTACGCCACCGGCCTGCTCCGCCGCCACGGCGCGCTCGACGACACCCTCGCCCGCGCCCGTACCTACGGCCAGCGCGCCATCGACGCCCTGGGCCCCTTCCCCGCCGGCAAGGCCAAGGCCGCCATGACCGAAGCGATAGAGTTCGCCATCGCCCGGGCGTATTGATCAAGTCAGTCAAAAGCGGCAAAAGAGCCCGTTCGTCTCGAGCGCAGTCGAGAGACGCCCGCACAGACTCTTCGTATGCGTCTCTCGACTACGCTCGAGACAAACGGTGTATGTGCAGGCAGTGAGCCCTGATCTCCCCATCCACCACGTCCTCCCGGACCTGCTCGCCGCCCTCCGATCCGGCTCCAACGCCGTGCTGGTCGCCCCACCCGGCGCGGGCAAGACCACCGCGGTCGCCCCCGCCCTCCTCGCCGAGCCCTGGGTGCAAGGCGGCGAAATCCTCCTCCTCTCGCCTCGCCGCCTCGCCGCGCGCGCCGCCGCCGAGCGGATGGCCGAGCTTGCCGGCGAGCGGGTCGGCGAGACGATCGGCTACGCCACGCGTCTCGACACCAAGCGCTCCGCCCGCACCCGCATCCTGGTCCTCACCGAAGGCATCTTCCGCAGCCGCATCCAGGCCGATCCGGAGCTTGCCGGCGTTGCCGCCGTGCTGTTCGACGAAGTGCACGAGCGAAGCCTCGACAGCGATTTCGGCCTCGCCCTCGCCCTCGACGCCCAGGCGGCGCTGCGCCCCGATCTGCGCCTCCTCGCCATGTCGGCGACGCTGGAGGGCGAGCGCTTCTCAACCCTGCTCGGCGGCGCCCCGGTGATCGAAAGCGAGGGCCGCAGCCACCTGATCGAACACGTCTACTTAGGCCGGTCCGCCGAAAGGCGGATCGAAGACGACATGGCCGCCGCCATCCGCCGCGCGTTGGGCGAAGCGGAGGGTAGCCTGCTCGCCTTCCTGCCCGGTGTCGCCGAAATCGAGCGCACCGCCGAGCGTATCGAAGCCGCACTGCCGCCGGGCACCGATCTCCACCGCCTGCACGGCAGCCTCGAGCCCGGCGCGCAGCGCGCCGCCATCGCGGCCGCGCCCGCTGGCCGCCGCAAGGTGGTGCTCGCCACCTCCATTGCCGAAACCAGCCTGACGCTGGACGGGGTGCGCATCGTCGTCGACAGCGGCCTCGCCCGCCGTCCGCGCTACGACCGCGCGGCCGGGATCACACGCCTGGTGACCGAGCGCGCCAGCCAGGCTTCCGTCACCCAGCGCGCCGGCCGCGCCGGGCGCCAGGGGCCGGGCACCGTCTACCGTTTGTGGGAGGAAGCGGCGACCGCCGCGCTCCCCCGCTTCGACCCGCCCGAAATCCTGGAGGCGGACCTCTCCGCCTTGCTCCTCGATTGCGCCCTCTGGGGCGTCACCGACCCGCGCGACTTGCGCTGGCTCGACCCGCCGCCCGCTGCCGCGGTGGACGAGGCGCGGCGGCGGCTGCGTTCACTCGGGGCACTGGGTGAGGACGACCGGCCCACAGCGCATGGCCAGGCGGTCGCCGCTTTGCCTCTCCCGCCGCGCCTCGCGCACATGCTGATCGAGGCGGAGGAGCGCGGCTGGGGGCGGACCGCTGCGGACGTGGCGGTGCTGCTGTCTGAGCGTGGGCTGGGCGGGCAGGACGTGGACCTGGAGCTGCGCCTCAGACGCTGGCGCGGCGAACGCGGGCAGAGAGCGGAGGCAGCGCGGGGCCTAGGCACGAGATGGCTCAACCTGACCCGTTCGTCTCGACAACTCACCCGCTCGTCTCAAGAACTCACCCGCTCGTCTCGAGCGAAGTCGAGAGACCTTTCCCAGCAAAGCCGAGGACCTGAACCCGAACACAGTCTCGGCTTCGATCGACAGGGTGTCTCGACTTCGCTCGACATGAGCGGGGTGGGGAGGTGTATCGCCCTGGCGTTCCCAGACCGCCTCGCAAAGAAGCGCGACCAATCCGGCGAAAACTGGATTTCCGCAGGCGGCAGGGGCTTCCGGCTCGACCCCCACTCCCCCCTCGCCCGCGAAACCTGGCTCGCCGTTGCCGAAGTCTCCGGCACCGCCGTCGGGGCCCGCATCCTCTCCGCCGCGGCGCTCCCGGAGGACGTCGTCCTCGCCCTCTTCGCCGACCGGATCGAGACCGGCACCCAGGTCCGCTTCGACCCGGCCACCACCACCGTCCGCGCCAGCCAAGGCCGCCGCCTCGGTGCCATCACCCTCAGCCAGGGCCAGGACGCCAAAGCCTCGCGCGAAGAGATCGCCGCCGCGCTTGTGGAAGGTGTCCGCACCCACGGCCTCCACCTCCTGCCCTGGAGCGACGGCGCAGAGTCGCTCCGCCGCCGCGCCGCTTTTGCCCGCCGCTTCGACGCCAGCCTGCCGGACCTCAGCGACGAAGCCTTGCTCGCCACCCTGGGCGACTGGCTCCCCGTCCTCGTCGCGGGCAAGCGCAGCCTGCGCGACATCGACCCATCCGTGCTTTCCCGCACCCTCGACGCACAGCTCGGCTGGGATGGCCGCAAGGCGGTGGACCGCCTCGCCCCGCACAGCTTCGACACGCCCGCCGGCTCCAGCCACGCCATCGACTATGAAGCCGAAGCCGGCCCCACCGTCACTGCCCGCCCCCAGGTGTTCTTCGGACTTTCCGAACACCCGACGGTGGGCGACGGCCAAGTCCCGCTCGTCCTCTCCCTGACGTCGCCCGCCGGCCGGCCGATCCAGACCACCCGCGACCTGCCGGGCTTCTGGGCGGGAAGCTGGGCCGCGGTCGCAAAAGAGATGCGCGGCCGCTACCCCAAGCACCCCTGGCCCGACGACCCCGCCGCCGCCGACCCGACCTTGCGCACCAAGAAGGCAACCGCTCGCCGTCAGGGCGGTTGATTCCGCGGCAAAGCTTGGGCAGGCACGGCCCGAGGACAGGAGCGAAAGACGAACATGGCGGCGCGCATTTTCCAGCGGTCAAAGAACGCGATGCAATCCGGCAAGGCCCGCGAGGGCGAATGGATCCTGCAGTTCGAATCGCACCGCGCCCACACCCCCGATCCGCTGACCGGCTGGTCGGGCGGCGGCGACACGCAAAGCCAGATCACTTTGGGCTTCCCGACGCTCGACGCGGCCAAGGCCTATGCCGAGAAATACGCCATCGCCTATCACCTCGTCCCCACCGCCGAGCGCAAGCTCAGGCTCCAGGCCTATTCCGACAATTTCACGAGCAAACCGCTCTAACCCCTCTCCCCTTCAGGGAGAGGGAGGGACCCGCCGCGAAGGCCCCATCGAAGTACCACTTCGATGGGTACCCGATGCGGCGGGAGGGTGAGGGCACGCTAAAATCCGTCCGAAAGCTCAGCCCGCCAGCGCCCCGGGCACGAACACCCCCGCCAGCAGAAGCAGCAGCTTCACATCCACCTCCGCGCCTTCGGCCCGCTTCGCCTCCACGAAGGCCGGCACCTCGGCGCGGGGTACGCGGTGGACGAGGATATTCTCCCCCGCCACCCCGCCGCCCTCGCCGACCCGGGTCAGCCCCTCGGCGCGCAGCAGGGTGAAATATTCCGACGACATCCCCGCCGAAGCGTAGAAGCGCCCGAGCGAGACCATCCGCTCGGCCCGGTAGCCGGTCTCTTCCTCGAGTTCGCGTGTCGCCGCGTCCGCGATGTCTTCATTGGCCTGCTCATCCCCCACCAGCCCGGCGGGCAACTCTATGCAATTCGCCCCCACCGGCACCCGGTATTGTTCGATCAGAATGACATGATCCTCAGCGTCGACTGCCAGGATCACCGCCGCGCTGACTTCGCCGACGCGGGAGACATATTCCCACTTGCCGCGCTTCCTGGCCTGGATGAAGCGGCCCTTCCAGACGACCTCCACCGGCGCGTCGGCATCCTCGTCGCGCGCCACGCTCAAAGCTCGATCAGCCTGTCCGGCAACTCGTTGGGATTGTCGTGGGTGGGCGGCAGGTGCGCGGCAAGCACCTCGCCGATCATCTCCACGGCAATCGCCATGCCCTCGCCCGGCTGCCCAGCCTTCACCTTCTCGACCAACGCGGCCATCGCCTCGCCCCAGACATCCGCCTCGACCTTGGAGTGGATGGCATGGTCGGCAACAATCTCCGCGCGGTGTTCGGCCAGCGAAAGGTAGAGCAGCACGCCCGTGCGCCCCTTCGTCTTGTTCTCGGCGGCGACCCTGAACAGCTCCAGCGCACGGCGCCGCACCCGCCGGTTCTTGGTGGTGCCTGGGGTAAGCGCCATGCGCAGCGGCATATAGGCAAGCGCGAACCGCACGATCAGGAACATGACGGCCAGCTTGACGAACAGCATGGTCATCAACAGGCCGCGGGTCAGTTCGCCGTCCCAGCCGAGGAACAACCCCGTCGCCCAGTCGATCCAGCCTTGCGGAAGCACGGCGAGGAGCGGCAGCACCAGCAGCATCGCCAGCAGCGCATAATGAAGCCCGACATCGTGATAGCTGTCCGATTTCGGCGCAACGATGGTGACGATCTCGCCGTCGCTTTCCGTCTCCGCGCGCGCCACCGCCGCGCCTACCCGGTCATGGTCCGCGTCGCTGAACCGCATGGTCACCATCCCCCCGAAGCCCCGCCGCCGCCGAACGACCCGCCGCCGCCCGAGAAGCCACCGCCACCGCCCCCGCCGCCACCAAATCCGCCAAAGCCACCACCGCCGCCTCCGCCGCCCCAGCCTCCGCCGCCGAAGCCCGGACCCCACAGGAACACGCCGCCGCCTCGGCCGTAGCGCCGCCCACGTCGCCGTCCGCCGCCACGGAGCATCGGCAGGATGACGAACAGGAAGATGATGCCCCAGAAGATCAGAGTGATCATCGATTCGCCGCCGCTCGATTTCCTCTGTGCACTCGCCTGCTGTTGCTGCTGCGCCGCTTCCAGCGCCTTGCGCTCAGCCACTTCCGGCGGCGCGCCGAGCTGTCCGATCAGCGCGTCCGCCCCCGCTTTGATGCCGCCCGGATAATCGTTTGCCTTGAAGCGCGGCAGCATGGTGCCGTTGATGATCTGCCAGGAAAGCGCATCTGTGATCGTCGGCTCGAGCCCGTACCCCACCTCGATCCGCACCCGCCGCTCGGTGGGGGCAACCAGCAGGATCACGCCATTGTTGGCGCCTACCTGCCCCAGCTTCCAATGCCGGCCGAGCTGATAGCCGTAATCCTCGATCGGGTGGCCCTGCAGATCGGACACGGTGGCGACCACCAGCTGGCGGCTGCTTGCCTTTTCGAGCGCCTCGGATTTCTGGGTCAGCTCGGCCTCGTCGGCGGGGCTCAGCAGGTTCGCCGCATCGACCACGCGCCCGGTGAGCTTGGGGAAATCCTGCGCTGCGGCGGGCGCCGCAATAACCAGCAGAAGGAGGAGCAAGAGCTTGCGCATGGTTCAGGCCGCCTTCTTCACTGGCCGGGGCTGCGGCCGGCGCTTGTCGCTTTCCAGCAAAGCCGAGATGCTTAGAGCCCCTGCGGCGATCGCGTCCGCATTTTGCCCCGCAATGAAGCGGGGAAGCAGTTGCTGCTCGATGATCGCCTTGGCCCGGTCGTCGGTCAGCAGCCCTTCCAGGCCGTAGCCGACCTCGATCCGCACCCGCCGTTCGGTGGGGGCGACGATCAGCAGCACGCCGTTGTCCAAGCCCTTCTGCCCGATCTTCCAACCCCGGCCGAGGCGCAGTGCGAGCTTTTCGATCGGCTCACCCTCCAGACTGGGAACTGTGACGACCACAAGTTGGTCGCTTGTGCTCTTCTCCAGCGCCCCGAGCCGCGCTGTCAGCCGTGCCTCCTCGCCGGCGGACAGCAGTCCAGCATTGTCCACCACTCGCCCGGTCAGCGTCGGCAGCGCACCGTTGTCGTTGGCCGCCGCCGCGCCGGAGCCGCAGCCCGCAAGGGCAGCGGCGGCGAAGGCCAGCGGCAGGAGGAGGGCGCGCACCACCTTCGCGTTAGCGGGTGGTGTTTTCGTTGAAGTCCACCGTTGGCGCGACGTCGGCGTTGGGCGTCGTCGCCTGAAAGGTCTGCATCGGCTTCGATCCGTAGATCACCGAGGCGCCGATCACCGCCGGGAAGGTGCGGATAGTGGTGTTATAGCTTTGCACCGCCGTATTGTAGTCGCGGATCGTGATGTTGATTCGGTTCTCCGTGCCTTCGAGCTGCTGCATCAGAGTGGCGAAATTCGCCTGGCTCTGGAGCTGCGGATAGTTCTCCTGAAGGCGCTGCAGCGGAATGATCGCCGCCGAAAGCTGGCTCTGCGCGGCTGCAAAACGCTGCATCGCCGCTGGATCGGTGAGCTGCTCGCCGGTCACCTGCACGCGCGTCGCATTGGCCCGCGCTTCGGTAACGCCGACCAGGATGCGCTCCTCGGACGCCGCCGCGCCGCGCACGGTGGAAACGAGGTTGGGAATGAGGTTGGCGCGCCGCTGATAGGCCGCCTGCACATCCGCCCAGCGCGCCTTGGCGTTTTCCTCGGAAGTGGGGATCGAGTTCACCCCGCAGCCGGACAGTGACAGGCCGGCGACCGGCACCAGGAACATGGACATGAGCGTGCGGTTCATCAAACGGATCCCCTCTTTGATCGCTTGGGAGGTAAGGTGTTCGATCCGCCTCCGCAACGGGTGCGGGGCTTTTAATCGCCGCGTGCTTCGCCTATATCGGTGTTGCCGGGCTTGCCCGGATATGGCGATAAAGTTTGGCGTAGACTAGACGCAGCGGACCCGGGGGCGGTACCCGGCGGCTCCACCACTTAAGCCGCACAGCCAGCACGCGTGAAGCGTGCCGGCCGAGCGGCTCAGCTGATGGGGCCGAACTAGGATCGACGTGTGTTGAAAGGCGCTAGATTTTGCTCGGAATGGGACCACCGTGACGGCCCATACACAAGTGCCAACGATAACGAAGCACTCGCGATTGCAGCGTAACTGATCCCTCACGGGTGACGTTACAAAGCTAAAGCGCGGTTGGGCCGCACCGGGCAACAGAAGCGGTTACGGCGGTTTGGGGAGCACCGAGCAACAGAAGCTCCCCACTTTCCTTTCGAAGCGCTCTCCTGCATCGTCGCCCCACTAAACCTGGAGACGACGATGCGCGCCTTGCTTGCAGCTTTGCCCCTCCTCCTCCTCGCCGCCTGCGGCGAAGAGCCGGAGAATATCCAGACAAAGGCGGAAAACCTCTCCCGCGAGCTTGAGGAAAATGCCAGCCGGATCGAGGCGGAAGCCGCCGCGAACGTCTCCGCCGCCACCGCGCCGCTCGACAACGAAGCCGAAGCCCTGCTCAACGCCGCCGCGGCCAATGTCGCTGCCCCCAATGCGACCGGCGGCGATGCGAACGCCATCGTCGGCAACGGCGGCTGACGGGACCCGAGCCCGCATCACCCTCTGCCTCCCCGCCCGAAGCGCTGCCGACCCAAAGCCCGTCAGTGCGGGGCGAAGCCGGTCTCCACGCCCGTCTTGTCGTGCAGCGCGAAGCGGTCGACGAGGTCGGCGCTTGCCCGATTGTAGCCGATCATCTCCACTTCGCGCCCTTCTCGCCGAAGCCGCGCAACCACCTTGTCGAGGGCGCCGACGGCCGAGATATCCCAGAAATGGGCCGCGGTCATGTCGATCACCACCCTTGGCGCGCCCTCCTCGGCTCCAAAGGCGCGAGTGAAGCGGTCCACCGACGCAAAGAAGATCTGGCCGGAAACCGTGTAGGTGGCGGTAAGCTCGTCAGCGGAGACCACACGGTTCACTGCGAACATCCGCTGCACCTTGCCCGCGAAGAAGATGCCGGACAGGAGCACGCCGGCCAGCACGCCCATCGACAGGTCGCGCGTGGTCACCACCACGACCACAGTCGTCACCATCACCACGGACGACGGCCAGGGGTGGCGGCGAAGGTTCGGTATCGAGTTCCAGCTGAACGTGCCGATCGACACCATGATCATCACCGCCACCAAGGCCGGCATGGGAATCCGTCCCACCCACGGCCCCAGCACGGCCAGCAGGAACAGCAGCACCGCCCCGGCCGTGAAGGTCGACAGCCTGCCGCGCCCGCCGGAGGTGACGTTGATCACCGACTGCCCGATCATAGCGCAGCCGCCCATGCCGCCGAACAAGGCCGCCACGATGTTGGCACTGCCCTGCCCGCCGCACTCGCGGCGCTTGTCGCTGTCGGCGTGCGTCATGTCGTCGACGATCTGCGCCGTAAGCAGCGATTCGAGCAGGCCCACGGCGGCCATGGCAAGCGCGTAAGGCGCGATGATCCGCAGCGTCTCCCAGGTCAACGGCACCTCAGGCACCGCCAGGAACGGCAGGCCCTCGGGCAGCGCGCCCATGTCGCCGACATTGTTGACGGGGGCGCCGGTGAGGATCGACACCGCGCTCAGCACCAGGATGGCAACCAGGGGCGAGGGCACCGCCTTGGTCAGGCGCGGCAGGCCGTAGATGATCGCCAGCCCGGCGGCGATCATCGCATAGGCCTGCCAGGTCACGCCGATGAGCTGGGGCAGTTGCGCCATGAAGATCAGGATGGCGAGCGCGTTGACGAAGCCGGTGATCACCGATCGCGATACGAACTGCATCAGGAGGTCGAGCCGTGCCAAACCGGCCGCGATCTGGATCAGGCCCATCAGGATGGTGGCGGCGAAAAGATATTGAACGCCGTGCTCGCGGACCAGCGGAACGACCAGCACGGCCACCGCCGCGGTCGCGGCCGAGATCATGCCGGGCCGGCCTCCGGTGAAGGAAATCACGATGGCGATCGCAACCGAAGCGTAGAGGCCGACCCGCGGATCGACGCCGGCAATGATCGAAAAGCCGATCGCTTCGGGGATCAGGGCAAGCGCGACAACCAAGCCGGCGAGCACGTCGGCACGCGGGTTCGAAAGCCAGTCGCGGCGAAGCGCGGCGGAAAATGTCATGGGGGAAGTTCCGAAGGTTGATCGGCGGCGCGCGGCTGCCGAATGGTCCCGGGGATTGGCGCCGGGCTGAGCCACCCGCCTCGGCAGGTCCGTCGAAGCGGCGTCTTTAAGCCGATCGGCCCGAACACGCAACAAAGCCCTGGTGGCGCTAGCGCCGCTTCGCCAGTTCGGCGGCGATCTTGCCGCACAGGCGGGAAAGATTGAGCATGCGCGCTCCCTGGGCGCGAAGGCCGCCGCCGCCGAACAGGGTCGATCCGCCACCGCCGTAAGCGGGGGTATGCCTTAGTCCTACGCCGCCTGCCCCTGCGCCCGTGCGAGCACCGCCGCCATTGCCGCGCTTACCGCGTGGGCGTCATAGGGTTTGCGGACGATCTCGAAGCCCGAGGCGGAGCTTGCCACGGTTTCCTCGCTATAGCCGGTGGCGAGCACCACCGGGATGTGGGGGCGGGTTTCGCGGAGCTGCCGGGCCAGTTCGAGGCCGCTGATCCCCGGCATCACCACATCGGTGAACACCAGGTCGACGGCCTCCTTGTCGAGAAGCGCCAGCGCTTCCTGGCCGTCACGGGCGGTGACCACGCGGCATTGCAGCTCGCCCAGCATGTCGGCGGCAAAGGCGCGGACCTGATCGTTGTCCTCGACCAGCAGCACGTTGAGGCCGGTGGGCAAAGCGGCGGCATCGCGCTCGTCCGCAGCGGCGGCGAGCCGGCCCGTGGACCGCGGCAGGATGATCCGCACATCCGTGCCCTCGCCCTCCTTTGAATCCACTTCGGCGCGGCCGCCGGCCTGGGCGGCGAAGCCGTGGATCTGCGACAGGCCGAGGCCGGTGCCCTTGCCCACCGGCTTGGTGGTGAAGAAAGGCTCGAACGCGCGCTCCAGCACCTCTTTGGGCATGCCGGTGCCGCTGTCGCGGATCGAGATTGCAATCGACCCGTGCTCGCAGCCCTCCACATCGGCAGTGGCGATGGTGAGATCGCCGCCGTTCGGCATCGCGTCGCGGGCGTTGAAGGCGGCGTTGAGGATCGCGGTCTCGAACTCGGCGGGATCGACTTCCACCCGTGCCCGCGTCGCGTCGAGGCCGAGCGACATGGTGATCCGGCTGCCGATGGTGCGGCCGATCACTTCGGCCAGTGCATCGAGCCTGACGTGAAGGTCGATCACCTCCGCGCGGATCGGCTGCCTGCGGCCGAAGGCGAGCAGGTGACTGGTCAGCGTCGTCGCGCGCTGCGTGGTTTCGGCGATCGCTTCCAGATAGCGGCGGCGCCGGTCGTCGGGCAGATCGGGGCGCTTCAGGAGAATGTCGGCCGAACCGGCTATCACCGTCAGCAGATTGTTGAAATCGTGGGCGATGCCGCCGGTCAGCTCGCCAAGCGCCTGCAGCTTCTTGGCCTGATTGGCGGCGGTGCGCGCTTCCTCGAGCTCCTCGCGGGCGCGGCGGCTGTCGGTGACGTCGCGGGTGATCTTTGCAAAGCCGATATGCTGGCCCTGCTCGTCGTAGATCGGATCGATCAGCACGCTTGCCCAGAACAAGGTGCCGTCCTTGCGCACGCGCCGGGCCTCCCGCTCATATTTGCCGTCCCTGATCGCGGTGGCCAGCGCCTGCGCCGGCTCGCCCCGCGCGCGATCCTCTTCCGTATAGAAACGGGAGAAATGCTGCCCGATGATCTCGTCGGCCGAATAGCCCTTGATCGCCTCGGCGCCGGCGTTCCAGTTGGTGATGTTGCCTTCGCAGTCGAGCATGTAGATGGCGTAATCGCGCACCCCCTGAACCAGCATGCGGAAGCGCTGCTCGCTTGCGAACAGGGCCTTTTCGCTTTCCTTGCGATCGGTGATGTCGCGGGTGATTTTGGCGAAGCCGACCAGCCGTCCGTCCTCGTCGCGGATCGGATCGAGCACGACATGGGCGAGGAATCGGGAACCGTCCTTGCGCACGCGAATGCCTTCGGCCTCGAACCGGCCTTCCGTTTCGGCGGTGCGCAGGATCGCCGCCGGCTTGCCTTCGCGCCGGTCCTCCGGCGTGAAGAAGCGGGAGAAATGGTCGCCGATGATTTCGTCCGCTTCATAGCCCTTGAAGCGCCGCGCGCCGGCATTCCAGGTCGCAACGTGGCCGTGCGGATCGAGCATGTAGATGGCGTAATCGACAACCGAGCTGACCAGCATCTGGAAGCGCCGTTCGCTGTCCCTCAGCGCCTGCTCCGCGTCCTTGCGCTGGGTGACGTCGCGGGTGATCTTGGCGAAGCCGACCAGCTTGCCCTCTTCGTCGCGGATCGGATCGAGCACGGCATGCGCCCAGAAGCGCGTACCGTCCTTGCGGATCCGGACTCCCTCCGCTTCGAACCTGCCCTCGCGGGCGGCGATGCGAAGCGCCCGCCCCGGCAAATCGGCCTTGCGGTCTTCTTCCGTGAAAAACTTTGAGAAATGCGAGCCGATAATCTCGTGGGCCTTGTAGCCCTTGAACCGCTCCGCGCCGGCATTCCAGGTCGCAATCCGCCCTTCGGTATCGAGCATGTAGATCGCGTAGTCGGTGACCGCGCTGACCATCATCTGGAATTTGCGCGCCTCATCCTGCTGGGTGAGGTCTTGCGGGTTGGCCATCCAAGTCTCCGTTGCGGCATTTCGCCGCTGGGTCCCCACCCTAGCCTTTAGGCCATATTCATTTCGGCGACGTTGACAAGCATTTGCGTAATGCCGCCAACGCTTTGCTTACGGCGGCGGCGCGCGATCATTCCGGAACCGTTCCGCCGCGCTAGGCATTTAACCTGCATCAATGTTGCCGCTGCCCCTCGCGGAAGGGGCCGCCGCCCCTGCGGCGGCGATGCGGCCGATCCGACGACGCAAATATGGAGAACGGGAATGAGGCACTTCATTGCAACGGCCGCCCTTGGCGCGCTTTCACTCGCCTGCGCCGCCTGCAGCGGCGGCGACTCGGCCGGCGTGAACAATATGGCCGGCGGGGAAGCGGCCGATTCGCTCGGCAACGGCGCGGGCACAGGCACCGCCGGCTCGGCCGGGGGCACGGAGTCCAACGGCGCCACAATCGTGGAAAACGGCGTCACCTACCGTGTCGATGCCCAGGGCGCCCGGGTCCGCGTCGGCGGCGACGGCGTCAAGATTGACGCGCCGGATGTCGATGTCGATCTCCCCAAGGTGAATGTCGGCATCAACCAAAAGGGCAATCCGGACGTCGATGTCCGCGGCAAGCCCGATGTCGACGTCACCACCGGCGGCAATGCCAGCCGCTGATTATCGGTCTCACCCGAAGGAGAATGTTCATGCGTACCCCCACCAGACACGCTCTTGCCCTCCTCGCCTTGCCCGCTTTGGCCATGCTTGCCGGCTGCGAAACGGTGGCGGAAAAAGCCAATGACGCGATCGGCTTCGAATATGTCGCCGCCCTCACCGGCGCCAGCGGCACCGGCAAGGCGGAGGTCAGCCTCAACGACGCCACCAACACCTTGTGCACCGATCTCGAGCTCTCCGCCGGCGTGATGATGACCGCCGGCCACCTGGTCGGCCCGGGCGACACGGTGATCGCCAACCTCGAAGTGCCCGGCAAGAACGATACGTCCAACGACAGCGTCGATTGCGACCCGATCACCGACGCGCAGCTCGATGGGATCAAGGCCAATCCCGGCGCCTACCGGATCCATATCGCCGCCTCGAACGGCGACCTGTTGGGCACGTTGCGCAAGGAAATGTAGGCGAAACGCGCGCGCTGGCGAGAAGCCCGGGGGAGGAGCGTGGTTAAGCCGCCCCTCGGCCGCTTGTCCGCACGCGCTCGCCGCCGCGCTCCCAGCGCGCGCCGAAGGCCGGCTCCAGGCTGGCCGAGCGGCGCACAAAGGCACCGGCCTCGCCCGCCCCGCCGGGCATCCGGTAGAAGATGTGCGCGCCGAAGGCGGCGACCCGCACCAGCCGCGCACCCCAGCCGGGCCGCACGTAATCGGCATGGTAATGAGTGGCCCAGCCGACGCTGGGCTCGACATCGCCGGCAAGCGCCGCCCGCGCGACGTCTTCGGCGCGCCGCCACGCGGCGTCGTCCACCGGCCGGCGCAGCGAGCCGTCGCAGGTGAAGGTGAACTGGCAGCCGCCGCCGGAGCGCATCGGCCCCTGGAACACGACTCCGCAGATGCTGGACGGGTAGGCGTAATGGCGCACACGGTTGAGCACCACCTGCGCCACCGCCCGTTGGCCGCGCGGCGCCTGGGAGCGGGCCTCGTAGTAGACCGCGGCGGTCAGGCAGCCCAGCGCCCGCGCGCTGCTCCGCGGGTCAAGCTCCCGGGCCTGGAAGGGCGCCGCTGCGGTTATTCGCCGTGCGCCCGCCGCTTGCGTGTCGGCGAACAGCAGTTCGGCGATCTGGAACGGTAGCCGGAGGGCGCGCTTGGCCGTTGCGGTATCGGAGAGCGGTGCGGCGATCGCCGGCACGCAGGAGGTGGTCAGCCCCAGAAGCAAAGCCGGCAACAGCCGGGCAGCAAAAGCATAAGTCGTCACGCGCCCCCCACACGCCGTTGCGGAAGCCAATTGCGCTAAACGAGGAGGGTAACCATCCCGTTAACCGAAACCGATGCGGCGCCCTTGCGGGACGATTGGGCACCGCTGAAGCCCGCGCCCCAACGCAGAAGAGCGCCCACCTCGCGGCGGACGCTCTCCTGAACACGCCGCGCGGACGCGGCGGCTGTGGCCAGGCCTTAGAGGCCGTTGGCGAGGTTGGTGTCGGGGCTGTTGGTGTTGGCGTCCACCGCCATCATGGTGTTCGCCGTATTGGCGTCCATCGCCCCATTCGCGCCGGTCATGTCGCCGCCGCTCATGTTGCCGCCCATCGTGCCGTTCATGTCGGTGGTCATGTTCGGGTCCATCATCGGATCCATCATCCCGTTCTCGGCACCCATGGTGTTGGCGGTGTTGGTTTCGCTTTCGCCGCCGCCGCACGCGGACAGGGCCAGAACCGCACCGGCCAGGATCATCATTCGCATAAATCGTTCCTCTGTTTGCGCGACGCACCGCCGCCAAGCCGCCTCAACGGCCCAAGCCCCGCTTGGCTCCCAAAGAGACGACATCGGGCAAGCACGGCACACGCGGGGCGCCCTCAGCCGCCACCCCGCCGAGCCGCCCACTCCGCCTCCCGCCGCGCGCGCTCCTCCGGGGCCACGTCCCGCGCCGCAATGATCGCCTGCACCTTTCTGATGATCCCCGGCGCCACCTCCTCCAGCGTCGGCGGCCGCTGCCACCTCTGCCCCGGCACCCCGCCGATCCCGTGCACCTTGTGCTTGTGCATGTGGAGGAGCTGCATCGCATCCTCCACCCGCATGCCGCGGATGGCCGTGTCCGGCGCGTAATCGGGCGTCGAAAACAAATTCTCCGCATTCTGCAGCAGCGCGATCTCCAGCGCCCCATAAGCCTGCACGATCACCGCGTCCCAGCGCTTGGCAAAGGCCGGCCACCGCTTGCGGTGCGTGTACGCCGACCCCTTCGATTTCCCCACCTCGGCAAGCGCCGCCTTGACGTTGCACGTCGCCCCAAGCGCGTCCAGGAACCGCCGCTCCACCGCCGGAGACCAGTCCCCAAGCCGCGCCCGCGCGATCTGCACCCGCCGCCCGTTCGAGCCCCGCACCGCAAGCTCCACCCCGTCGAGATGCCCCCAGCCGCGCGGCGGCACCGTCCCCTCCCGCCTCTCCTCCCGAAGCTTCTCCCTGGCCGCCGCGCACGCCGCCTTCACCGCCACGTCGAAGTCGGGATCGAGCCCCCGCCACTTGCACACCCACGATCGCGACACCCGCGCGCGTTCGGCCGCCAAAGTCTGGTTCCCGCACTCCCCCAGCACCCGAAGAAAAGCCTCCCGCCGCGCCGCCGTGATCTTCGTCCACATGAATGATTCGCCTCCCATATAAGAGGCAATCCAAATATGCGGTTCAGAGCCTGTAGGAAAACGATTCAAACGCAGATTATACGGACGGGTCGGGCAACCTCAGAGGCGAGGCGCGAAAAACCGCAATAGCGCCGCCGGCGCCTCGGTCGATTGTCTCTTCACCTGAGCCCGACGATGTCCGCCAGACGCAAACCTGTGGAAACATGCGGATCGCTAGCACCATCGAGATAGCACTGAAGATTTTAGGACCCAAGGGAATGATGACTGGCCGGAACCTGGGCAAAAGTCCGAACACCAACGACTCCAGCTTCTGGAAGGTAGATTCAGGCTGGAGAACATCGAAGGGCAGAACAGCGTTCTCGCCGGCTTCCTGGATGAGCAAGGCGTTCGCTTTTCTGACAGAATTCTCGAACCTCGGATCAGGCCCTTGCGGCATGAAGAGACGTACTTCCGGGACCTCAAGGTAATCAATTGTACCGAGTGCGCGCCCAGGCTCGAAGCCGAGAGATATAACGGCACAGGGAGGTTTAGAAAGGTCATCAGACCAACCTGATAGGTCACCTATGACAGGCTCAGAGACACTGCTAGGCAACTCTCCTTCCGGAGCCCCGTCAAAGGCGGATAACGCGTAGGCGCAGGTAAGTTCAAATTGGCGGCCCCGATATGCAGCGAGGGTGAGCAGAGCCTGCGCCATGACGCTTCGTGAGCAGGAGGACACATCAAATAGGATGCGTAAGGGGCGATCATCCGTGACACTGAGGCGGGAATGCTCAAGCGCCTCTACTAACTTACCTGGAAGATCACGGTCCTTCAGTGAAAGAAGATTTGTGTACGGCAGACCCTCAAAGTACGTTCGGTTCTTGTCGTAGCTATGCGCGCCCGCACACTCATAATCGAACACGATCAGTGTCACTGGGGTGCTTCGCAGTCTTGATATCACGTAGGGAGCACGGCTCTCGTATCCGCACGTCGCAACAACAACATCAAAGTCAACGTTTTCAACGTCCGCCCAGTCCATTTTACTGCTCCGTCCCAAACGGCAGCCGCGACTGGAGCATAAAACGAGGATTCTTTCGGCGCCCCGCTTCCCTAGCTTCGATGATAGTGCTGAGCATCATCGACCGCCCCGAAACGAGAGGCAGCTTATATTCTGGAGCCAAGGTGTACGCCAAACGAAGGCGCGATCCTCGCAATTGACTCACCCCCGCCGCACGCTCCGAGTCCATTCGAACGAAAGCGCCTGCGTTTAGCGAGCGACCGACCAGTTCTAAAACCTCTGATGTAACATCATCATCTACAACGAACGTCGAAGGAGGCTCCGGCCGAAACTCCTCGTCTAACTGAGCAATTTGAAAAAATGTCCCTACTATTTCGATCAGATGCAAGATAGATTTGATGGATCCTGCTTGAGCTATTGGTATAGCGGAGAGGCTGGAACGAAACCGATGGATGGTAGTCTCAGCCGACGCAGCCTGGATATCACGCGCTACAGTGCCGTGCTTAGCAACATACGCCTCCACGATGGGCCGCATTAGATTTATAAAGGTGCGCGGATTGCCTTCTGTCAACGAGAACATCGAGTAGGTACCCGTGTAGAGACTGATACTCTTCCTACTTCGGCGCTTACCCCCAGGCCCTAGAAACTCAGAGCGTGTCAGTATGAAGGGCAAAGCTTTGCGAAATGGCGCCTGACTGACATCATTCAAGGTGTGCACCTTGTCCAAGGCTATACCTGAAAAACTCAGCCACCTTCGGAATGACGGATCACTCCGTACAAGACGCACAGCCCGGCGATAAAACTCGCCCTCAGGGGGCGCATAAGGAGAACCACGCGCCCTTCGATGGCTTCTGCCACCATCAAACCAGCCGTCCCCGAGAACTTCTTCTGACGAGCCGATCTCCCCACCCCCGGCGTTTCGCACCATGCCTTGCAAGAGAGCTTCGCAAAACTGGTATGCACCCTCTCTCTTGCTGTACGACAGATCCAAGGGAAGATAGTCGTTTCCGGCAGTAGGCGCGCTGGGTCCCGCCAGTGCAGTAAGTTCGATATCAGCTGAATATGGGAAGAACGAGAATTTAAAAATAATGTTAGGATGAGTGCTCCTGAGGAGCATGAACAACTCCTCCCGGATCATCTCAGGCGCAATCTCCAGCTCATCACAAAGGATCGCCCAGCGGCGCTCCGGCTGGCGGAATACCTCGTTGATCAGGTCAAGTGCTGCCACCGCGGAAGGGATGGGTTCCAAACTCGTAAATTCCGGAAGCGGCTTAGACGAGTCAAGCCTAAGGCGATTTACCAGCCCAAGCAGGTCAGAAAGCTGAACCTGTATTGCTGTGCGAAGGCCCAGCAAGGTGGAGGATGGTGGAAGTAGTTTCCATATTCCGGCTAGGGCCGAAACAAGTTCCCCCTCCAGTACCCTGTCAAAGTTCAGGCCAAATCGCCCAAGCTGCGGATGGGAGAGAATGCCTTCCTCACGGGCCTCATTGATTGCATTGAGGATCGCAATAGCGAGGTGAAGGCGAAACGACGTGCGCCGTATTTGCGTGGCCTTCTCGACGTCGGCGATAGCTGCCGTTCTTATTTCAAGCTGGGACCCCCAGAGCACATCGGTGCCGAGGAAGATGGAGTGAAAGTTTATATTGTCTCGAATCCGGTCAGCGGCGGGATGGCTCCAAGACGCCAGCGTTCTTAGCTGCAGCATTTTCAGGAGGGTTGTCTTTCCGCTCCCTCGTGGCCCGAATAGAACGCTGTGCGACTGTTTGACTAGTTGCTGATATTGAGGAGGAGGTATGAAGGTGCTAGCTACCTCTTCCGAGGAGAGAAAGCGGGCATTAAAGGTCTCAAAGGCTCTACCCGGAACCGGCTTTTCGAGCATCATGCGACTTGAACCTCCGCAATTTCTCCCGTCGAGTAATCCGCTACAGGTCTGATCTGGTACGTATTCTCAAGAATATGCAGCAAATGTGACAGGTCCTCCGGGATCAGAAACCCGATGCTTGGTTTGAGGGCCAGAGTGTCCTCCCAAGATACGGAGTTACCAGAATGCCGTTGTTTCAGGAGTGTCGATAGTTCAAAGGCGAGTTCTCCCACTTCCGCTCGAGTCCCGAACGCTGCTGATGGCCCTAAGCCTTGGCCCGCCTTCGGCCTTACCCACCCGTTTCCATAACTCCATTGCCAAGTTCTAATTCGGCCCTTCACACTAGTTGCCGCACCCAAAGCCGCAGGAACCTGGAGCTCGACTATGTAGAACTCGTTACGCGCAAGATCCGCGTACTCGGGATACAGCCTTGCTGAAAAGCTCCCCGCGGAAAAGATAGCCGGAGCGGAGTTACCGCCAGGTCCATAGAATACGCGTGGCATGTGCTTGTGTCCATGTACGATAAACCATGGACCCGTTCGGGAGGCTGTGAGCTCATTCACCAAACGATCGCCATTCTCCATTTGAGAATAATCGGGTACGTTTATAAGGTCGTTCTTAAATGGGTGATGGTGAACTACTAGGATGTTTGCCTTACGCTCGCCTTGACTCTTAGTATCGGCCACTAATCGTTCCAAGGTGCGATCGCTTATCCTTCCGTGCAGGTATTCCGGCTCGTCAACAGATTTTGCGTAGCCATGGTAGGCCGCAGAGTTGAGGAGAACAAAACGGGCCTCTTGGAAGTCAAAGGTCGTGTAGTTCTTGGCCCAGTACTCCATCCACTTCGGCCCGTCTTCAATTGGGAACGGAGGGTCGAGCGCCTGAACTTGGCCGCGGGCATCGTACTGAGTGTGTTGCAGACGGCTGTCGAGATCGTGGTTGCCCGCAGTACCAACGACTCTTTCTGCTTGGAGGAGAGACTTGAGGCCGTTCACCTCTCGCCAAACGTACTGTTGACCTTCGGGACTTGCTTTGTCCCCCATGTCTCCGCAACAGACGACTAAATCTGCTTTCAACCCGTCCGCCGCGATCAGAGCTTTCAACCCGGCAAACGGATTAGACCGCACGTTTGATTGATCATCCCCAAGAGCCAGCCATGACGGGGCTTTGTCGTTGTACTTCCCTGGAAACGCATGAAGGTCCGTTAGAACCGCTATTTTCAGGACCGAGTGCGTCACGCAGTGGGCTCAACGTTGGTGGCCATAAATTCCCGGTGCTTACGACGAGAAGATTTGAACCCGCCTACATTGCGGGTGACATCTAGATACCCGACGTTCCATGAATCAAGCTCTTTTATTAGCGCTTGATCTCCCGCATAACTCATAAGAAAATAGGCCCCGATGCTGTCAATCTCGGCCAGCACAGAGAGCATCCTGCTCCAGTCGGCACTGGCGAAGCTTCTTTCGTGGTATTCACGAAAGACCCGCGTCTCGTCCCGGGCATAAGGTGGGTCGATGTACACGAAATCGCCAGGGCGTACGTTGCGCTTCGTAAAACTCTCGAAATCGCTACATTCAATCACTGCACTTTGAAGAACATCTGAGGCATCCATTAGGTCCCGCAGAGTCAATGGTAATCCAACCTTATCGCCGCCCCAAGGAACGTTAAATGATCCCCTGGAGTTAACCCGATATATTCCATTGAAACAATAACGGTTTAGGTAGAGGAATTTAGCCGCACGATCGACGGACGGCGCTGCGTTATTGTACTCGGTTCGTACTTCGTAGTAAGTAGTAGGGTTTGCCGGCAGGGCTCGGTAGGCATGGTGAAGAGCCGCCGGATTGTCTCGGAGGTACTGGTAGAATTCGACGAGCTGTGGATTCAAATCACCCAGTACCAACCTTTCCGGTCTCAGGTGGAACGCCAGGCAGGCGGATCCTGCGAAGGGCTCAACGTAGCCGTTGTATCTCTGAGGCACGAGACGGGCGAGCACCGGGATGCTCTTCCTTTTGCTACCCGCCCATCGGAGAGGAGCCCGGCTCATCTGAGAGTACTACGCTTCAACGAATTTGGGCTCCGACTCGAGTTCGCTCATTGCTGACATGGCTGCTTCTGTGTTGCAACGCTTCCGGCGACTGGGTCACCAGCGCGGGCAGTAGCGGCCTGCACAGGAAAGCGAAAAGGCCTCGCAGTTACCCACGAGGCCTTTTCCACCGGCTCCATCCTCGATGGAGCCGAGAGTCAGTCGTCATTCCGAGTCAGGAACGCCGGGGCGAAGTCGGGGGCGGGGCCGTCGTCGTTGCGTTCCGGGCGGTTCTCGCGCTGGGGACGGTCGCCGCCTTCGCTGCCCCGACCTTCGCTACGAGGTCCACGGTCGCCGCCGCCATCACGCGGGCCGCGGCCTTCGCCGCCGCCTTCACGGGGTCCACGGCCTTCGCCGCGCGGGCCACGGTCGCCGCCGCCGTCACGGCGGGGACCACGATCACCGCCCCCGCCGCCGCGCTCGCCGCCGCGGCCTTCGCCGTCGCGGCGGGGGCCTCGGCCGCCGTCGCGGCCGCGTCCGCCGCCGTCGCGGTCACCACGGCCTTCGCCGCGGGGACGCTCTTCGCGGGGCGGACGGGTGTCCTCCAGCTCGGCGCCGGTTTCCTGGTCGACGACGCGCATCGACAGGCGAACCTTGCCGCGCGGATCGATCTCGAGGACCTTGACCTTGACGTCCTGACCTTCGCTCAGGACGTCGCCGACTTTCTCGACGCGCTCGGCCTTGATTTCCGAGACGTGGACGAGGCCGTCCTTGCCCGGCATGAAGGTCACGAAGGCGCCGAAATCGACGATGCTCGCCACCTTGCCGGTGTAGACCTTGCCCACTTCGGCCTCGGCGACGATGCCGTGGATCCACTGGCGGGCGGCCTCGATCTGGTTGACGTCGGACGAGCTGATCTTGATCACGCCCTCGTCGTCGATGTCGACCTTGGCGCCGGTGGTGGCGACGATCTCACGGATGATCTTGCCGCCGGTGCCGATGATGTCGCGGATCTTCTCCTTGGGGATCTGCATGGTCTCGATACGCGGCGCGTGGGCGGAAAGCTCACCGCGGACATCGCCCAGGGCCTTGGCCATCTCGCCCAGGATGTGGGCGCGGCCGGCATTGGCCTGATCGAGCGCGATGCGCATGATCTCTTCGGTGATGCCGGCGATCTTGATGTCCATCTGCAGGCTGGTGATACCCGCTTCGGTGCCGGCGACCTTGAAGTCCATGTCGCCGAGGTGATCCTCATCGCCGAGGATGTCGGACAGGACCGCGAAGTCGTCTCCTTCCTTGATGAGGCCCATGGCGATGCCCGAGACCGGGCGCTTCAGCGGCACGCCGGCGTCGAGCAGGGCAAGGGTGCCGCCGCAGACGGTGGCCATCGACGAGGAGCCGTTGCTCTCCGTGATGTCGGACAAGACACGGATCGTGTACGGGAATTCGTCGTGGCTGGGGAGCACCGGGTGGAGCGCGCGCCAGGCGAGCTTGCCGTGGCCGACTTCGCGGCGGCCGGGAGCGCCGAAGCGGCCGACTTCGCCGACGCTGTACGGCGGGAAGTTATAGTGAAGCATGAAGCGCTGGTAGGAGAGGCCTTCCAGCCCGTCGATCATCTGCTCCGCATCCTTGGTGCCCAAGGTGGTGGTGCAGATCGCCTGCGTCTCGCCGCGGGTGAACAAAGCCGAGCCGTGGGTGCGGGGCAGGAAGCCGACCATGGCGTCGATGGCACGCACCGTCTTGGTGTCGCGGCCGTCGATGCGGGTGCCGTCCTTGAGGATTGCGCCGCGGACGATCTCGGCTTCGAGCTTCTTGACGAGCTTCAGCGCGCCCAGATAGCCCGACGGATCGGACGCTTCGAGATCGGAAAGGCCGGTGCGTGCCTTGGCGCGGGCTTCGTTGATCGCGGTCTGGCGTTGCTGCTTGTCGGTGAGCTTGTAGGCCGCGGCAAGATCGGCGCCGATGAGGTCGCGCAGGGTCTGCTTGATCGCGCTGGTGTCGGCCGGCTCGGCCAGTTCCCAAGGCTCGTTGGCGGCCTGCTCGGCGAGGCGGATGATGCCGTCGATCACCGGCTGAAGCGCGCGGTGGGCGAACATCACGCCCTTGAGCATGATGTCCTCGGAAAGCTCCTTGGCTTCCGATTCCACCATCATCACGGCGTTGTGCGTGCCGGCGACGACGAGGTCGAGCTCGCCTTCCTTGAGCTGCTCCTGCGAGGGGTTGAGGATGTATTCGCCGTCGATGTAACCGACGCGGGCGGCACCGATCGGGCCCATGAAGGGAATGCCGGAGAGGGTAAGAGCGGCCGAAGCAGCGATCATCGCCACCACATCCGGCTCGTTCTCGCCGTCATAGCTCATGACGTGGGCGATGCAGAGCACCTCGTTATAAAAACCCTCGGGGAAGAGGGGGCGAATCGGGCGATCGATAAGGCGGCTGGTCAGCGTTTCCTTTTCGGTGGCGCCGCGCTCGCGCTTGAAGAAGCCGCCCGGGATGCGCCCGGCGGCCGAGAATTTCTCCTGGTAGTGAACGGTGAGCGGGAAGAAATCCTGCCCCGGCTTGACGTTCTTCGCGGCCGTGACGGCGCAAAGCACAACGGTTTCGCCGAGGGTCGCGAGAACCGCGCCGTCAGCCTGGCGGGCAACGCGGCCCGTTTCGAGCGTGAGGGTCTTGCCGCCCCACTCGATTTCAACTTTCTTCATGTCGAACATTTGATTTCCTTCAACGCCCACGGCCAGATGCCGTGGGGGCCTGTAGACCGGCCCGATGGCCGGTGATTGGGTCGATCATGACCCGGATCGAAGCGCCCGCCGAAATGCGGACGCCCGATGTGCGAAGCGGCCCGCTAGGGGCCGCTCCGGTGTTACTTGCGAAGGCCAAGCTTCGCGATAAGGGCAAGGTAGCGCTCGCCTTCGGTCTTCCGGAGATAATCCAGAAGCGAGCGGCGCTTGTTGACCAGCATCAAAAGGCCGCGGCGAGAATGGTTGTCCTTCGCGTGGGTCTTGAAGTGCTCGGTGAGATTGACGATCCGCTCCGTAAGGATCGCGACCTGGACTTCCGGGGAACCGGTGTCCGTGGATCCACGGGCGTTGTCGTTGATGATTTCCTGCTTGCGCTCGGCGGTTACCGACATCGTTTACTCCTTCATTCAGATGTTGAAGCCGCGCACCACCCGGAGCCTGTCTCCGTGAAGCTCCACAAGCGCAACCGGAACAGACCCGTCGGTTGCTAGATGAAGCCCTGGCTTTGCGGCGGTCCCGATCACTTCACGCCCCTGGCGGAGCGCCCTTGCCTGATCGGGGGTGACGAGGAGAGCCGGGATGTCGTCCAGCCCCGCCGTCAACGGCAAGAGTGTCTGTTCAAGGGTTCGCGCGTTAGCGAGTTCGGCCAGATTGTCCAGCGAAATCGCCCCGTCGAGGGTGAAGGGACCGGCTTTCAGGCGGCGGAGCATGGTGACGTGGCCGACGGTGTCGAGCGCGTAAGCGATGTCGCGGGTGAGGGAGCGGATGTAGGTGCCCTTGGACACGCGGGCGCGGAGGGTGACCTGATCAAGGATCGGAAAAGCAGCCCCGCTTGCTTCGAGCGAAGTCGAGAAGCCGGGCCCGTCCGACAAGCCTACCATATCCTCGCCCTCGGATTCACTCGAGTCGGTGTCTCGACTTCGCTCGACACGAACGGAGAGGCTGTGGATGGTGACCGCCCTTGCCTTCATCTCCACCTCGGCGCCGGCGCGGGCGAGGTCGTAGGCGCGTTTGCCGCCTACTTTGAGGGCGGAGTAGATGGGCGGGACCTGCTCGATCGGGCCGGTGAATCGGCCAAGCACCGCCTCCACCTGCGCAAGCGTAGGCCGCACCTCGGATGTTGCGACCACCGCGCCCTCGGCGTCGAGCGTGTCCGTCTCCGCGCCGAAGCCAATCGTGAAGTCGTACACCTTGTCCGCGTCCAGCATCCGGCCGGCGAGCTTGGTCGCCTCGCCCAGCGCGACCGGCAGCACGCCGCTGGCCAGCGGGTCCAGCGTTCCGCCGTGGCCGACCTTGACCTTGGGATAGCCCCCATCGCGGAGCGCGCGCTTCACCTTGGAGACGATGTCGGTGGAGCCCGGCCCCACCGGCTTGTCGATCACCAGCCAGCCGTGCATCGCCCTAGCGCCGCCCCTCGAGCGTGCCGGGCAGCATCAGGCGAAGCTGCGGCGCATCGTCCGCGTGCATCTGCTCCATGAAGTGGCGCCGGCACAGCGCAAGGTAGCGGTCGTTGCCACCGATCTCCGTCTGTTGGCCGGCGCGCACCGCCTTCCCGTCGCCGTCGACGCGCAGGTTCATGGTCGCCTTGCGCCCGCACTCGCAGATCGCCTTGAGCTCGACCAGCTTGTCGGCAAGCGCAAGCAGGCCGGCGCTGCCGGGGAAGAGATTGCCCTGAAAATCGGTGCGCAGGCCATAAGCCAGCACCGGCACCCGCAATTCGTCGCACACCGAGGCGAGCTGGCGCACCTGTTCGCCGGTGAGGAACTGGGCCTCGTCGATCAGCACGCAATCCGCGCCCGGGCCGACGATCTCGGCCTCCACGTCGGCGCGCAGGTTCGTGTCGGCGTCGAAGGTGTTGGCCTGTTCCTTGATGCCGATCCGGCTGTCGATCACGCCGAAGCCGGAGCGGTCGTGGATGCCGGCGGTGTAGAGCATCGCCCGCATGCCGCGCTCGCGATAGTTGAACGCCGTCTGCAGCAGGATGGTCGATTTGCCCGCGTTCATCGACGCATAATAAAAATAAAGCTTGGCCATCGGCGCACCCTAGCGGCGCGCGCGCGCTCAGGCGAGACCGGCGAGGCTCAGGAAGACGTTCCGGATCGCCTCCACCGGCGGCACCACGACCCACCCGACCAGATCGAGGCTCGGCCAGATCGACGGCACCACCACGAGCAGCAGGATCAGCAGCAGGAAGCCGTACTTACGGAGCTTGGCATAGCGCGCGGCAAGCGGCCGGGGCAGCAGCCCTTCCACCACGTGGCTGCCGTCGAACGGCGGGATCGGCAGCATGTTGAACACCGCCAGGAAGATGTTGATCGCCAGGAACTTCTCAAGCGTGACGAGCAGGAAGGCGCCTCCCCGGGAGCCCGGCACGACGAGGGAAAGCGCCGCCGCCAAAGCGAATACGGCGATCAGGCCGAGCAGCAGGTTCATCGCCGGCCCGGCCAGCGCGACGAGCATCATGTTGAGCCGCGGGTTGCGCATCTTGCGCGCCACCACCGGCACCGGCTTGGCCCAGCCGAACCGGTGCACCGGCGACGGCGAGCATCAACGGCAGCACCAGGGTGCCGATCGGATCGACATGGCGGATGGGGTTGGGGCTGAGCCGGCCGAGATCGCGCGCGGTATGATCGCCGAACGCATTGGCGACCCAGCCGTGTGAAATCTCGTGAAGCACGATGGCGACGACCAGCGGGATCAGCCACGTCGCCAGGTCGAGCAGCAGATTATCCGGCACGCGCGCCCTCCGGCCATTCCTCAGTGAGGATCGAGAACAGCACGGTGTCGCGCACGTGCCCCGTCCAGGTGATCCGGTCCGCCCGCAGCACGCCTTCGCGCACCGCGCCGAGCTTGGCCATCGCCGCCTGGCTGCGGCCGTTACGCGCATCGACGCGGAACTCGACCCGCCGGAAGCCGCTGCCGAAGGCGCGGTTGAGCATCAGATCCTTGACCCTGCGATTAAAGCCCGTGCCGCGCATGGAGGGTATGTAGTACGTGTTGCCGATCTCCAGCACCCCCCGCTCGGGATCGACGGAAATAAAACAGCTCATCCCAACCAGTTGCCCGTCCGAGAAGATGACAAACCGGCACCAGTTCGGCCGCCGCATCAGCAGGTCAAAGCTCGCGTCGAAACGGTCCGGATCGTAGGACACGGAATAGATGGGCCAGATTTCGAGGTCCGCTGCGCAGGCCGCCTTCAGCCCCGCGCGATGCGTCTCCGCCATCGGCTCCAGGCGCAGGTCGCGATCCGACATCGGGGCAGCAAACTTGTCAGAAACCGGCATAGGGTCCTTTGTCAGGCATCGGGCCCACGCCGTTAGCCCGTACGCGGACGGACGCGGGATCGATCCTGCCGCTCTCTACGTCGCCGATCACCCAGAGCACTTCCCAATCCCCATCGGGCTCCCACCGGTCCATGCGGGTCTTGACGAGGCAGGCATCGGGCCTTGCATACACCGCCATGGCTACGCGCCGGCCGTCCAGGCTCCACTTCCACGCCGACGCGTAGATCGATGCCCCGCGTGCAAGACACGGATAGCGCGCGGTGATGGTGCGAGCAGCCTCCGCGAAGACAGCCGATCGTTCGACGGCCATCGTGTTGAAGACCTGGAACAGCCTGACCCGGTCGCTTCCCGAGCCGAGATAATGATTGGCCGCGAACCAGTCTCCCTTGGGCGACCACATGACGACGAAAGGCATGCCGTCCATGAGAGCGTATAGCGTTTCGAGCTTTCGGCCTTCCCGGTCCGAGACGAATATTTCGCTCGTCTTGCCACCTTCCTGCTCGACAACGAACCTGCCGTCGGGAGACAGGGCTTTGCCCGGACAGGTGACGATGAATTGGTAGCCGTAGCCTTCGTCCCCGACATGGCTGCAATCGGTGTCCAGGGCGCCGCCGCGAACGACCGGCGGAGGTTCGGACGGCAGCGCGGCCGCCTGGGCGGGCTCAGCGCTGTGCAGTTCCTGTCGCTGAGGCGCGGACCCTGAGAAGATCAAAGCGGCTGCCGCTGCGAGCAGGAGGAGTTTCATCGCGGTGAAGATGCCACGGACTGCGCGGATTGGCTACTCGTCGCCTTTCAGGTCGGAGCCGTCCAGATCGGGGGTCTCCGGATCCGGCGCCTCCAGATCTGGTGCGACCTTCGGGGAGCGGAGCAGGGCGTCGATGTAGCTGCCCTGGTCGAAGCTTTGGTCGGGGAGGAACTTGAGCTTGGCGGCGAACTTCAGGTTCACGCGCATCGCGACGGAGCGCTGAAGGTAGGCGGTGTTGGTGCGCAGCGCTTTGAGCACGATCTCCTCGTCCTGGCCGAGCAGCGGCTTCACGAACGCGGTGGCGTGGCGCAGATCGGGCGACATCCGCACTTCGGTGACGGAAACCGGGTGGCTGGTCAGCACCTCGTCATGCACGTCCCCGCGCATCAGGATTTCGGACAAGGCATGGCGCACCTGCTCGCCGACGCGGAGCAGGCGGACGGAACGGCCTTGGGTGGAGTCGGTGTTTTTCATGTCACTCCCTCTCCCCTCTGGGGAGAGGGCCGGGGAGAGGGGGAGTCGCTCCCGGCCAAGTTATCGATCGGGTCTCCCCCTCTCCCAACCCTCTCCCCAGAGGGGAGAGGGCTTCAGGCCTTACAAAGTCCGTGCGCGCTCTTCGACTTCGAAGACTTCGAGGTGGTCGCCCGCCTTGATGTCGTTCGTGTCGGCAAGCAGCACGCCGCATTCGAGGCCGGCGCGTACTTCGGCGACGTCGTCCTTGAAGCGGCGCAGCGACGAGATGGTGGTCTTAGAGACGATGACGTCCTCGCGGGTGAGGCGCGCGTGGAGCCCCTTGCGGATGACGCCTTCGAGAACCAGCAGACCGGCCGCCTTGTCCTTCTTGCCCGCCGGGAACACTTCCTGGACGCGGGCGCGGCCGACAACCGTTTCGATGATCTCGGGCCCAAGCTCGCCCGCCATCGCCTGCTTCACCCAATCGGTGAGGTGGTAGATGACGTCGTAGTAGCGGAACTCGACCTTGGTGCGGGCCGCCACTTCGCGCGCCTTTGCGTTGGGACGGACGTTGAAGCCGATGATCGGCGCGCCCGACGCGGCGGCAAGCACCACGTCGCTCTCGGTGATCGCGCCGACGCCCGAGGCGAGAATGCGCGCCTTGATGTCGGCGGTCGAGATGCGGTTGACCGCGCTTGCGATCGCTTCGGCGGAACCCTGCACGTCGGCCTTGATGACCAGCGGGAATTCCTTGGCCATGTTGGCGCGCGAGGTGAACATGTTCTCCAGGCTGACCGGCGCGGAGGTGGTGCGCTTGAGGTCGAGCAGGCCCTGGCGATAGGCGGCGACCTCGCGGGCGCGCGCCTCATTCTCCACCACGGTGAGCACGTCGCCGGCGGAGGGAACGCCGGACAGGCCGAGCACTTCCACTGGAACCGACGGCCCGGCTTCCTTCACCTGGCGGCCCTGGTCGTCGATCATCGCGCGGACCTTGCCGGGCACGGCGCCGACCACGAACACGTCGCCGACCCGCAAAGTGCCGCGCTGCACCAGCACGGTGGCGAGCGGACCGCGGCCCTTGTCGAGCTTGGCTTCCACCACCGCGCCTTCGGCGGCGCGATCGGGATTGGCGCGAAGTTCGAGGATTTCGGCCTGAAGCGCCAGCGCTTCGAGAAGCCCGTCGAGGTTGGTCTTCTTGAGCGCCGAGACCTGCACGTCCTGCACGTCGCCGCCGAGATCCTCGACCACGATTTCGTGCTGGAGAAGCTCCTCGCGGATCTTCTGCGGATTGGCGCCGGGCTTGTCGATCTTGTTGATGGCAACGATCATCGGCACGCCGGCCGCCTTGGTGTGGGCGATCGCTTCCACCGTCTGGGGCTTGAGGCCATCGTCGGCGGCGACCACCAGCACGACGATGTCCGTCACATTGGCGCCGCGGGCCCGCATTTCGCTGAACGCTTCGTGGCCCGGCGTGTCGAGGAAGGTGATCTTGTTCCCGTCGGGCAGCGCGACCTGGTAGGCGCCGATATGCTGGGTGATGCCGCCGGCCTCGCCCGAGACGACGTTGGCGCCGCGGATCGCATCGAGCAACGACGTCTTGCCGTGGTCGACGTGGCCCATGATGGTCACCACCGGCGGACGCGCCAGCCGGGTCTCGGCCGCATCGTCGTCGCCGCCGATGCCGATCTCGACATCGCTTTCGCTGACCCGCTGCATGTTATGGCCGAATTCGGCAACCAGAAGCTCGGCGGTGTCCTGATCGATCGCCTGGTTGACGGTGACGACCATGCCCATCTTGAACAGCGACTTGACCAGGTCCGCGGCGCGTTCCGCCATGCGGTTGGCGAGCTCGGCGACTGTGATTGTGTCGGGCACCACCACGTCGCGGATCTGCTTCGCCGACGGGCCGACCTGCGAATGCGAACGCTTTTCCTTTTCACGCGCGCGGCGAAGCGCGGCGAGGGAGCGGGCACGGTTCGAATCTTCGTCGCCGGACAAAGCGCGGGTGACGGTGAGCTTGCCGGCGTGGCGGCGGTCATCGCGGCCGCGCACGGGACGGGCGGGCTCGGGGCGCTTCGGCGCGGGGGTGCTATGCTTGCCGCGGGCGGGGCCGCGGCGTTCTTCCTCGTCGCCAGCGGCCGGAGCGCCGGCGGCGGCGGCCGGAGCGGCGGCTGCCTGCGGCGGCGCGGCGGCTTCCTCGGCGGCGCGGCGCTCGGCGTCGACGGCATCCTTTTCGGCCTGAACGCGCGCGTCTTCCTCGGCGCGGCGATTGTCTTCGGCGCGGCGGCGCTCGTCCTCGGTTGCGGCAACCGCCTGGCGGTCCTCGCGGCGGCGCGCTTCCTCGAGTGAGGAAAGACGCGCTTCCTCGGCTTCGCGGAGCAATTTGTCCTGAAGCTCGCGGCGGGAGGCGGCATCCATCGGCCGGGCGGGCGCTGCGGGGCGCTGCGGCGGAGCGGCGGGCTGGCGGGCCTGCGGAGCGGGAGCCGCCGCAACGGGCGCTGCAGCGGCGGGAGCGGGCGCGTCCTCGACCTTGGGCGCTTCCGGAGCAGCGGCGACGCCGCCACCGGGGCCGAGGATGCGGCGCTTCTTGACCTCGACCACCACCGTGTTGGAGCGCCCATGGCTGAAGCTCTGCTTCACCTGGCCGGTCTCAACGGTGCGCTTCAGGCCCAGGGGAGCGCGCGCTCCAAGCTTCGGCTTATCACTCGTATCGCTCATATTATCCTTCGTTCACATCATCAGCCGACGCATGAGGCGTGCCCGCAATTGCGGTGCCAAGCCCGTTTGTCTCACCTGTAAAAGCGCGCCACCGCTCAAGCGCATGGCGCACGCGCTGAGCGGCAGCGCGATCGATCAGCGCGGCATGTACCACATTCTGGCGTCCCAGCGCCAACGACAATATGGTCCTATCCGCTGGAAAAACCAGCCCTTGGCCCTCGTTGCCGCCGACCCGCCAGGCCTGATCGAGCTTGCGATTGCCGTCCTCGCCGGCATCGGACGCGTGGATCAGCAGATGGGCATCGCCGCGGCGGAGCGCGACGTCGATCTTCTCGGCGCCGGTCAGAAGCGTGCCGGCGCGCGCCTCCAGGCCGAGCCGGTCGAGCGCCGACTGGCGAAGCGCGGTCTCGATCCGCTCGCCGAGATCGTCGGGCGCGGAGACCGGCTGCTTGAACGCACGGGCAAGCGCGCCCTTGAGTTTGCCGTTGCCCTGAGCTTTCTCGAGCGCCGGCCGATCGACCGCAATCCAGGCACCACGCCCCGGCGCCTTGGCGCGAACGTCGGGCATGACCACGCCGTCCGGCCCAAGCGCAAGCCGTACCAGCCGGTCCCGGGCTCCTGCTTCCCTGGTCAGGATGCAGGTGCGCTCGGGCCCCTCTTCAGCGTCTGCCGTTACGCGCTCATTGGGACGGGTCCGCAACAGCGTCCTCCCCGCCGGCGGGCGCCGCGTCTTCGTCCTCGAACCAGTGGGCGCGGGCGGCCATGATGATTTCGTTGCCCTGCTCGTCGGTGAGGCCATATTCGGCGAGAAGTCCGCCCTTGTCCTCCGTGCGGTTGCTTTCCTTCTGGCGGCGCTGTTCGGGGCGCTTCTTCTGCACCAGTTCGTCGGTGGCGAGATCGGCGAGATCGTCGAGCGTCTTGATGCCGGCCTTGCCGAGCGTCACCAGCATCGCCTCGTTCAAGTAGGGCATGTCCGCGAGCGCATCCTCGACGCCGAGCGCGCGGCGCTCTTCGCGGGACGCTTCCTCGCGGCGCTCGAGCGCCTCGGTGGCGCGGCTTTGGAGCTCGGTGGCGAGATCGTCGTCGAAGCCTTCGATAGAGGCGATCTCGTCGATACCGACATAGGCCACTTCCTCGAGCGCGCCGAAGCCTTCGGCGACCAGCAACTGGGCAAGCGTCTCGTCGACGTCGAGTTCCTCCTGGAACATGGTGGAGCGCTCGACGAACTCCTTCTGGCGCTTCTCGGACGCGTCGGCCTCGGTCATGATGTCGATGGCCGAGCCGGTGAGCTGCGAGGCAAGCCGCACGTTCTGGCCGCGGCGGCCGATGGCCAGCGAAAGCTGGTCGTCCGGCACCACCACTTCGATGCGGCTTTCCTCCTCATCGATGACGACTCGGCTGACCGTTGCCGGCTGCAGGCCGTTGACGACGAAAGTGGCGAGATCTTCCGACCAGGGGATGATGTCGATCTTCTCGCCCTGAAGCTCCTGCACCACGGCCTGGACGCGCGAGCCCTTCATGCCGACGCAGGCGCCGACCGGATCGATCGAGCTGTCGTGGCTGATCACGCCGATCTTGGCGCGGCTGCCCGGATCGCGGGCGGCGGCCTTGATCTCGATGATGCCGTCGTAAATTTCCGGGACTTCCTGCGCGAACAGCTTCTTCATGAAATCGGGGTGCGCGCGGCTCAGGAAAATCTGCGGGCCACGGTTCTCGCGGCGCACCGAGGCGATCAGCGAGCGGACTCGGTCGCCGACGCGAACCACTTCGCGCGGGATCTGCTGGTCGCGGCGGATGACGCCCTCGGCCCGGCCGAGATCGACAACGACGTGGCCGAACTCGACGCGCTTGACGACGCCGGTGATGACTTCGCCGGTGCGGTCCTTGAACTCCTCGAACTGACGCTCGCGCTCGGCGTCGCGGACCTTCTGGAAGATGACCTGCTTGGCGGCCTGGGCGGCGATGCGGCCGAACTCGATCGGGGGCAGCGGATCGACGATATAGTCGCCGACCACGGCGCCCGGCTGAAGCTTCTCGGATTCCTTGAGGCTGACCTGCTTGAAATAGTCGTCCACCTCCTCGACGACTTCGACGACGCGCCACAAGCGCAGGTCGCCGGTGACCGGGTCGAGCTTGGCGCGGATGTCGTTCTCGGCGCCGTAGCGGGCGCGGGCGGCGCGCTGGATCGCGTCTTCCATCGCTTCGATCACGATCGCCTTGTCGATCAGCTTTTCGCGGGCAACCGCGTCGGCGATGGCGATCAGCTCGGCGCGGTTGGCGGTGACGCCGCCCGAATTGCCCGATGCCGCGCCCGATGCTGCAGTGGTAGCCATGTCAGTCTTCCTCTGTTTTTGTGGTCTCGGCGCCGTCTTCCGGTTCGCCTTCGAATGTTTCGATTTCGTCCGCCGCGTCCGCTTCGGCGGCAAGCAGCGGCGCGGTGGCGGCGATGAGCTTGTCGGTCATCACCAGCTTGGCCGATTGAATGGTGGCGAACGGCAGGCCGACCGCATCCTGCCCGGGAAGCTCGACCATCACGGTCTCGCCTTCAACGCCGAGCAAAGGCCCGCTGAACACCTTGCGGCCATCGAGCTTCTCGAGAAGCACGATGCGCGCCTCGAAACCCTTCCAGTCGTTATAATCCTTGAGGCGGGTCAGCGGCCGGTCGATTCCGGGCGAGCTGACTTCCAGCCGGTATGCGTGCGGAATGGGATCGCGCCCTTCCGCTTCGGCCGCGTCGAGCAGCTCCGACAAGCGCCGCGACAACCGCGCGCAACCGTCCAGCGTCAACTGGCGGGTCTTGGGATCCTCGGCCATCACCTGAAGCGTCGGATCGGAGGTGCCGCCGATCATCTTGACGCGCACCAAAGCAAGCCCCTCGGCCTCGGCCGCGGGCTCGATCATCTTATGCAGTGCTTCCAGATCGGCCATATCGTGCTCACCACGCGCCGCAGCGCGAAAACAAAACCCTCCGCCGCCGGCCCCGGACCCCGGAGCCAGCCTCAACTTCTAACGATGTCGAGGAGGTGAGCCGCATATAGGCGCGGCAGCCGGAACGGGCAAGCGCGAATGGAAGGTGCGGCGTGCAATGGCCTTGAACGGAGGCGTTGCCCTTGCCGCGCCGGCGGTCCTAGATGCACTCCTCGCCGCCCCGGAGTGTCCCCACGATGAAACTGAAGCTGATCCTTCTCGCGTCCCTCACCGTCATGGCCTCGGCCGCTAGCGCCCAGCAAGGGACCGCGCCGGCCGGCGGAGACATTCCCGCCGCGTTCAAGCCGCCGACGGAGGCGCGCGATTATGTGAAGCGCGAAGCGATGATCCCGATGCGCGACGGCACCAAGCTGTACACAGTCATCGTCTATCCCAAGGGCCTGACCAACGCCCCAATCGTGCTGACCCGGACGCCCTATAACGCCAAGTCGCGCGCCAACCGCATGGACAGCCCGCGAATACTCTCCACCCTGCCGCTCGCCGACGAAATGTTCGTCAAAGGGGGCTACATCCGCGTCTATCAGGACGTCCGCGGCAAATATGGTTCCGAAGGGGATTATGTCGTCACCCGGCCGGTCATCGGTCCGCTCAACCCCACCAAGGTGGATCACGTCACCGACGCCTACGACACGATCGACTGGCTGGTGAACAAGGCCAATCTTCCCGAGTCGAACGGCCGCGTTGGGATGATCGGATCGTCCTACGAAGGCTTCACGGTGGTGATGGCCCTGCTCAACCCGCACCCGGCGCTCAAGGTCGCGGTGCCGGAAAGCCCGATGATCGACGGCTGGATGGGCGACGACTGGTTCCACTACGGCGCCTTCCGCTTGGCCAACATCGCCTGGCTGGGATCGCAGACCGGCTACAAGGGCGAAGGCAAGGCGCCTCCGACTGGCGGGTATGACGATTACGACAATTTCCGGCGGGTCGGGTCGGCGGGCGACTGGGCCAAGGCGTCCGGCTACGACCAGCTGCCTTATTGGCAGCGGATGGTGGCGCATCCCGCTTACGATTCCTTCTGGCAGGGCCAGGCGCTCGACAAGATGCTCGCCGCCAATCCCTCGGACGTGCCCACTTTGTGGGAGCAGGGCTTGTGGGACCAGGAGGACATGTACGGCGCCATCACCGCCTGGGAAGCGCTGAAGGCCAAGGGCAAGATGGGCAACAACCACTTGGTGATGGGCCCCTGGCGGCACAGCCAGGTCAATCGCGAGGGCCGCTCGCTGGGTGCGTTCCAGTGGGACGGCGACACGGCAAAGCAGTTCCGCGAGGAAATGGTGCTGCCCTTCTTCAACCAGCATCTGAAGAACGGCCCGGCAGTGGAGCTGCCGGCGGCGACCATCTACAATACCGGCGAAGACCATTGGGACCGGCTCACCACCTGGCCGCTCGCCTGCGAAAAGGGCTGCGCGGCACCGCTGACGCCACTGTACCTGCAAGCGAATGACGGCCTTGGTTTTGCGCGGCCGACCGGCGGCAGCGACAGCTACCTGTCCGATCCGGCCAAGCCGGTTCCGCATTTGCCGCGGCCGGTGAACTTCACTGACGGACGGTGGGGCGACTGGCTGGTCAGCGACCAGCGCCACGCCGACGGCCGGCCCGACGTCCTGACCTATTCGAGCGAGGTTCTGACCGCGCCGGTGCGGGTATCAGGCGCTCCGATGGCCGATCTCTTCGCCCGCACCACCGGCACGGACGGGGATTTCGTCGTCAAGGTCATCGACGTCTATCCGGACGAGGTCGCCGGCGATCCGAAGATGGGCGGTTATCAACTGCCGATCAGCCTCGACATCTTTCGCGGGCGCTACCGCGACAGCTTCGAGAAGCCGTCTGCGATCCCGGCCGGCAAGGTCCAGCGCTACCGGTTCCGGCTGCCGACGGTGAACCACGTCTTCCAGCCAGGCCACCGGATCATGGTGCAGGTGCAATCCAGCCTGTTCCCGCTCTACGACCGCAATCCGCAAACCTTTGTGCCGAACATCTTCCTCGCGAAGAAAGGCGATTACCGGAAGGCGACGGTGACCGTGGAGCACAATGGAGGCGCGGCCAGTGCGGTGTGGCTGCCCGTCGTGCCGCTCGATCAATCGGCGGTGAAGGTGGCCGCCACCGCCAGGTGAACAGGCAATCTCCGCCGCCGGCCCCCGGACCCGGAAGCAGCCTCAACTTCTAAACGAAGACCAGGAGCTGAGCCGCATATTGGCGGGGCGGCCGAAGCGGGCAAGCTGGATTCAGCCTTCCCGCTAGGCCTGTTCCCGTCGCCGATCGCCCTCTAGCGGCGCTTGGGCGCCCGCGGCGCCGGTGGCGACGGCGGGGCGCTGAAATCCCAGCTCGCTTTCTTCTGAAGCAGCCAGGAGAAGTCCGCGGTCTGCTGCTGGTTGTTGTCGCTCGACAGGGTGGACTTGCCGGTGGCCGGGTCGTAGCTCGTGTAATAGCCGGCGGACGAGTGGCACCCGGTGCAGCTTTCCGTCATCATCACCGGCGTACCGATCGCTCCCGCACCCTGCCGCTTACCCCCGGCCCGGCGCGCCGACGGTTGCGCAGGCGGGGGGCAAACCGTCTTGTCCGGGTTTTCCGTACCGTTGCAGGCAGGTTGATTGACCGCGTTGCCGTGACTACCGTCGCCCTGGAAATAGGTCTCCATGGTGACGTTGGTCAGGTACACCGGGGTGGGATGGCCGCCGGCTTTGTTGGCAACGGCATCCGGCAGCGCGCCATTCCAGGGCGAAGGCTTGGTGAGTGGCTGAGTGGGCCACTGCGTATCGATCAGTTGATAATATTGGAGAACGCTTCCCAACTGACCTAGCGCGGCCTGCGCCTGGGCGTTGAGGCTCATTTTCTCCGCCGGGATCGGAATGGCGCGCCATACCTGCACCGGGGTGCGCGCATAGCTTTTGCCCATCGGCGCCGGCTGCTGATTAACCGCGCAAAGGTCGCAGTTCGGATCGCGGAAGGACGGCTTCAACGTGGGATGGGCAAGCGAATCCACGTCAAGATTGTCGACATGTTCAAAGGTCGACCAAATCCACTGCGGCGAGCTTTTGGTCTTGTGCCCGATGTGCATGCCGACAAGCCCGACCGTGACCTTGCGGTCCTTCGACGTGCCGTCCGGCTGCGGATCCTTGATCCACGCTACCGAGGTCAGGAACCGGCTGAAATCGTCCTTCTTGGGCGTGAGAACTTTCCAGGCCAGCTTGAGTTCGGTCGAGCCGCTGCCCTCTGCCTGAGAGGTGCCCTCGGGAAACTCCATCTTGGAGCCTTTAAAGGCGACCTGGCCGTTGATGTTGTAGAACGAGTTGCTGCACAGAAACCCGACTTCGTTGGGATCGATCAGCATCTCGTAAAATACGAATTCGCGATTCTGATCGACCAGCGGGCCGCTGAACGCCTGCGTGATTTCGTCCAGGTTTTCCGCATGGAGTTCGCCCACGGCCGAGACGACCCCGAGGTGACGTGTGAGGCGCGGGTCGCTGTCAGCCTGCGCCTTGGCGGAGAATGGACTGAGGCCCCGGCTGATCGGCTTCGACAGATCGCGGCTGGCGCGGAGTGCCGGGCCTTTCGCAGACTGGCCGCACGCCGTCGGACGCGCGCCGTCCACCTGGAATATCGAGGGGGACGTGTGCCACAGGCTCCACCGCGGAGCACCGTTCGCTCCGATGCCGGGCAGTGCGTGGCCCCCGTCATCGGTCGGCCAATTGAGAGCAAGGAACGTTTGCCAGGACCAGAGATCGAATTCCCGCTGCACCTGATTGAACGCTTCGGCCTTTTCCAGCCTTGCCTTGAGGGCCATGTCCACATCGCCGGGAAGGTCCGGCGCCAGGCGTGGCGCGAAGCTGGGGAAATCCCGCAGATAAGGCGCGGCACCCTCTCCGGAGCCGGGTGCAGCCGATGCATTCAGCATGAAAAACGCAGCCGCCACCGCCGGTATCGCGGCAATCCGGGCCCAGTAGCCGCGTGTCTTCATTGAGCTCATCCCGTGCCTCCATTTCGGTCGTGAACCGGCAGCGGTAAAGCAGTTGCTGGTTATCCCAGGCCATTACAGGGCAAGGGCAGTGTCTGATTAGCAGTACATCCTACATCGAACGTTGATCGGGTCAAATTCTAATTCGTTACTGGCAAAGACTAGACCTTTACGACGACTCCAACCGGATGAATGTCCCGGCAAGGCCCGGATCGGCGCCCAATCTTTCCAAGGCCTTAGGGCTTCGCACCCTGAGCCCGCGAGAGAAGACGAGGTGACGCGCCTCACCTCCCTGGTCTAGAGGGGCGGCACAATCCGCCACGACCGCCCACCAGGAGAGTTGCCGATGCGCCCCTTCACCCTTCTCCCGCTTCTTGCCTTTGCCGCAGCCTGCAGCGCCGGCGGCGAAGGCGTTGAAGCCGCCAACGGCAGCGGCGCCGCCACCGCCGCCAACGCGCCGGGCAAGCCGTTCGCCGTTCAGCCGGTCGCGGACTTCGATGAGCCCTGGGCGATGGCGTTCCTGCCCGATGGCAGCGCCCTCGTCACCGAGCGGAGCGGCGCGCTGGTGTGGCTTCCGGCATTGGGCACGAAGGCCGCGGTCAAGGCGCCGGTGAGCGGCGCCCCGAAGGTCGATTATGGCGGCCAGGGCGGGCTTGGCGACGTTGCCATCCACCCGGACTTCAAGCGCAACCACCTCGTCTACCTGAGCTGGGTGGAGGCTGGGACAGGCGATACGCGCGGGGCGGTTGTCGGCCGCGGGCGGCTTGTCACCGAAGGCGGCACGCCGCGCCTGGAAGGGCTGGAGATTATCTGGCGTCAGAGCCACAAGGTCGAGGGCCGCGGCCATTTCAGCCACCGCATCGTGTTTGCCCCCGACGGCAAGATGTTCCTGACCAGCGGCGAGCGTCAGAAGTTCGATCCCGCGCAGGACATGGCGATGAATCTCGGCAAGGTGCTTCGCCTCAACGACGACGGCACCGTGCCCAGGGACAACCCGTTCGCGAGCCGCGGCGGGGTCACCGCCCAGATCTGGAGCCTCGGCCACCGCAATCTGCTCGGCCTCGCCTTCGCGCCGGATGGGCGGCTGTGGGAAGACGAGATGGGGCCCAAGGGCGGCGACGAGTTCAACCGGATCGAGCGGGGCAGCAATTACGGCTACCCGATCGTCTCGAACGGCGATCATTATGACGGCAAGGACATTCCCGACCACTTCACCCGCCCCGAATTCAACGCTCCGGAGGTGAGCTGGACGCCGGTGATTTCGCCGTCGAGCCTGATGTTCTACACCGGCAAGCTGTTCCCCGAGTGGCGCGGCAGTGCCTTTATCGGCGGCCTTTCAAGCAAGGCGCTGGTCCGGGTGACGATCGACGGCGACACCGCCCGCGAGGCGGAACGGTGGGACATGGGCGAGCGCATCCGCGAAGTCGAGCAAGGCCCCGACGGCGCGATCTGGGTGCTGGAGGACGGCGGCAAGTCCGCCGGACGGCTGCTAAGGCTGGCGCCGGCGGGGCGTTAACCGCCCCAGCCGAGCACCGTCCAGCCGATATAAGCAAGCAGCGCGAAGAGCAGCAGGCTCAGTGTCATGAAGGCGCGGTTCTGGCGGCCGGTGATCAGCATGTAGGCGCCGTAGGCGCTGGCGGTTGCGCCGAAGACGGCCAGCGCGGCCAAGAGGCCGATGATCGTTCGCCCCTGTTCGGCCGTGCCTCTGAAGACGGGGCCGTCTCCCGGGTTCAGGGTGGGCGGAAGCATTGCGGGCAGAACGGTGGCTGCGATCCAGCCGGTGAAGAGGACAAGAAAGAGCCCGAGGGCGAGGAGCAATCCGCCGCGCACCTTGGAGGCGCCGTTGTTGCGCATCGGGCCGGCGCAGGCGGGGCAGGCCGCGGCGCGCCCCTTCGCCCGGGTGCCGCAGCCCGGATCCATGCAGGTCGCGAAGTCCGCCATATCGTTTGCCCCCCAGCTTGAGGGGCGATGCTACGCACAGCTTGAGCGTGCGGCAAGGCGAGCGCCGAACGGCCTCAGCGGCGGCGGTAGCGGAAGTACCAGACTTCGTGGCCCTTGCGCCGCGCCTTTGCCTCGTAGCGGGTTTCCGGCCAGCCGCCGGGGCGGATGAGGAAGTCGGCGGCGCTTTCCGCCAGCCACTCGAAGTCCTCCCGCGCGTTCATGATCATGGTCGACCAGCGGCAATAGGTCGGGTCGTCGGTGCCGAGCCGGAACTCGCCGCCGGGCTTCAGCTTGGCGGCGATCAAGTCGAGCGGGCCGTGGTTGACCATCCGCCGCTTGGCGTGGCGCGCCTTGGGCCAGGGATCGGGGTGGAGGAGGTAGACGAAGCTCAGCGCGCCGTCCGGCACCCGCTCGAGCACTTCGAGCGCGTCGCCCATGTGGAGGCGGACGTTGGTCAGGCGGCGCTCGCGGACGTGGGTAAGCGCTCCGACGACTCCGTTGAGGAACGGCTCGGCGCCGATGAAGCCGTGGTCCGGAAGCAGGTCGGCGCGGAAAGCAAGGTGCTCGCCCGAGCCGAAGCCGATCTCGAAATGAAGGGTGCGGTCGCCGCCGAACAGGGTGCGGCCGTCGACCGGCCCCTCCTCGGGCACGCTGATCGCGGGCAGCAGCTCCTCGAGCAAGGCGGCCTGGCCCTGGCGGAGCTTGTGGCCCGAGCGGCGGCCGTAGAGGCGGCGGATGGTTGTGGGATCGTTCACGTCGGTTCGGTTAAACTCCGGGGCTTCAACAGCCAAGGGTCCTTCGCCATGCGCCTTGTTGCTTCCGCCGCATTCGCGGCCGCTCTCTTCCTCGCCGCCCCGGCTTTTGCGACCGGCGGCTTCACCTGCAAGCCGGTGTCGGGCGCGGGACCGGTGTTGACCCTTGCCGTCGGCCACACGGCCGTGGCTTCGGTGATCTCGGCGAGGCTGAGCGACAGCCGGGCCAAGCTTGCCGTGGGGCAGAGCTGGATCGACTGGCGCTACCTTTGGCTCGACCTGGTCGATGCCAATGCCACCCGCATCGAGGCCCGGCTGCGGGCGGTCTTTCAGCCGAAGCTGAGAGGCCGCCCGGCAATCGGTACCTTGGTGCGCGGCGGCCGGACGTACCGGGTCCGCTGCGTCGAGTCCTAGAGCGCCGCCTTGAGAGCGTCGGCGAGGTCGGTCTTTTCCCAGGGGAAATAGTCGCCCGCGGCGGTGCGTCCGAAATGGCCGTAGGCGGCGGTGCGGGCGTAGATCGGCTTGTTGAGGCCAAGGTGCGTGCGGATGCCGCGCGGGGTGAGGCCGCCGAGCGCGTCGATCTTCATGATCGCCGCTTCGATCTCGGCGTCGCCCACGGTGCCGGTGCCGTGCGTATCGACGTAGAGCGACAGCGGCTCGGGCACGCCGATCGCGTAGGCGAGCTGGATGGTGCAGCGCTTGGCGAGACCGGCCGCGACGATGTTCTTGGCGAGATAGCGCGAAATGTACGCCGCCGAACGATCGACCTTGGTCGGGTCCTTGCCCGAGAACGCGCCGCCGCCGTGCGGGGCCGCGCCGCCGTAGGTGTCGACGATGATCTTGCGGCCGGTGAGGCCCGCGTCGCCGTCCGGCCCGCCGATCTCGAAGCTGCCGGTCGGGTTGATGTGGTAGACGGTCTCGTCCGAGAGCAAGGCCGCGGGGAGGATGTCGGCAACGACCTGCTTCACATAGGCCTTGAGCTCGGCCTCGCCTTCGCCCTCGTCATAGCCCTTGCCGTGCTGGGTCGAGACCACGATCGCGGTCGCGGCGGCAGGCTTGCCGTCTTCGAAGCGGAGCGTGACCTGGCTCTTGGCATCGGGTTCCAGGAACGGCGCCGCGCCGGAGTGGCGGTCGGCGGCCATGCGCTCGAGGATCTTGTGGCTGTAATAAAGGGTGGCCGGCATGAGGTCCGGCGTTTCGTCGGTGGCGTAGCCGAACATGATGCCCTGGTCGCCCGCGCCTTCGTCCTTGTTGCCGGACGCATCGACGCCCTGCGCGATGTGCGCGCTCTGCGGGTGGAGGTTGTTCTGGAAGGTGAGCTTCTCCCAATGGAAGCCGTCCTGCTCGTAGCCGATGGCGCGCACCGTGGCGCGAACGGTCTGCTCGATTTCCTCGGGAACGCCGGGCGCCCAATTGCCGGCTTCGTCCATGATGCCCTTGCCGCGGATTTCGCCGGCGAGGACGACGAGCTGGGTGGTGGTCAGCGTTTCGCAGGCGACTCGCGCTTCCGGGTCCTTGGACAGGAACAGATCAACGATTGCGTCGGAGATCTGATCGGAAACCTTGTCCGGATGGCCTTCGGAAACCGACTCCGAGGTGAAGAGATAGTTGCTGCGCATGGGAGAATGCTGGCCTTCCGTGAGAGCGATTCGATTGAGAAAGCGGATATAAAGATATCCTTATATGCGGCGCTCCCTAGCGCGCTTCGCCGGGCTTCGCAATGGCTTGCGCCGGGCGGCCCACGAGCAGTGCGCCGAGTGCGAGGAGCAAAGCGAAGAGCAGCGGCAAGAGGTTGCCGAAGCGGGCGAACAGGGTCGGCGGCAGCGGCGCGGGGAGCATCGCGTCGATCACGCCTGGCCGGCGCCAGGGCAGGCTTTGGAGCAGCGCCCCTTTGGCATCGATCACCGCCGAAATGCCGGTCGGCGTCGAGCGAAGAATGGGCACGCCCTCCTCAAGCGCGCGGAGGCGGGCCTGAGCGAGGTGCTGCGGCGGGCCCCAGCGGCCGAACCAGGCGTCGTTCGACGGATTGAACAGGAAATTGGGCCGGTTGTGGCGGTCCACCACCTGGCCGGAGAAGATGATCTCGTAGCAAAGCTGGAAGCCGACCTTGCCGACGACGGGGAGGATCAGCGTCTGCGGGCCGGGTCCGGGGTCGAAATCGACGTCTCCGGGCGCAAGGCGGGAGAGGCCGATCGCGGAAAGGACCGGGCGCATGGGAAGATATTCGCCGTAGGGGACGAGGTGCGCCTTGTCGTAGCGGGCGTGGATTCCGCCCGCGCGGTCCATCGCGAAGACGCTGTTGGTGGCGCTGGTGACGTCGAAACCGTCCCGCGATTGCCAGGTCACTCCGCCGGTGAGCAGCAGGTCGGCCGGGCCCATCATCCGCCCGACGCGGCGGCGCAGAACCGCCGTCTCCCGCTGGTAGCGCGGGTAGACGAGGCCGTTCTGGAGCGGGCGGGTGACCGCCGCTTCCGGCCAGAGGAGGAGGCGCGGCTTGCCCTTGCCGGCCTGCGACATGCTAAGAAGGCGCGCTTCATTGTCCTCGATGAAGTCCTCGCGCCATTTGTCCTGCTGGCCGATATTGGGCTGGATGATGCGCAGGGCGGTGGCCGTGGGGGGCGGCGCGGCGGGCGCGGCGATGAGGGCGAGGCGGGTGGCGACGGCGACGCCGCCGATCAGGGCGGAAGCTTCGCGCCAGCGCTTCAGGGCGAGCAGGAGAACGGCGCCTGCAGCGAGCGCGGTGAGGCCGGACAGGCCGTAGGTGCCCAGCCAGGCAGCGAGCCGCGACACCGGCGTCGGCAGAAGCGCAACGCCGAGCGGGTTCCAGGCGAAGCCGGTGAACATGGTGGCGCGCAACCATTCGGTGACGATCCACGCGGCGGCGAAAAGGAGCGCGAGACGCAGCGGCTGCGTCCGTCCCCAGCGCCAGGCGAGCCCGGCGGCCGCCGCCGGATAAACGGCGAGGTAGAGCGAAAGAACAACCACCGCGACCCAGCCGAGCCAGGCCGGCATCGCGTCCTGATAGGTGAAAGCGACGGCGATCCAATTCAGGCCGATCGTGAAGTGGCCGACGCCGAACCACCAGCCGCGTGCCAGCGCCGAGCGCAGCCGGGGCGCTTCGCGTACCAGCCAGAGCAAAAGCGCGAAGGCGGCGAGCGTCACCGGCCACAGACCGAGCGGCGCGAAGCCGGTGGCGCTGGCGAGGCCGGCCGCCAAGGCGAGGAGATTAAGCCGCACTGGCCGAAACCGAAGGCGCGACCGGACCTGTGAAGTTCACGAAGTTCACGATTTCGACAAAAACCGGCGCCTCCGCCGTACGGCCGACGCGCACGCCCTCATGCGCGCCAAGCGACGAGAAGGTATTCAGACACGATATGCACGGGCTCGCCATGGCCACCATGTGGCGGACGAAGTCCTATTTTCCAAGCGCCGAAACCATGACGCCGCCCCGGCGATCCGCTAAGGGGCGTGCATGACCCAGCTTCCGCCCTTTCACCTCGCCTTTCCCGTCCACGATATCGACGCGGCGCGCCACTTCTACGGCGCCCTGCTCGGCTGCCCGGAAGGGCGAAGCGCGCCCGAATGGATCGACTTCGATTTCTTCGGCCACCAGATCGTCGCCCATTACAGCCCAGACGCCCGGCCAAAGGCGCACACCAATCCGGTAGACGGCCACGACGTGCCGGTGCCGCATTTCGGCGCCGTGCTCGGCATGGCGTCCTGGGAGGTGCTTGCGGGGAAATTGAAGATGGCCGGGGTGGAGTTCGTGATCGAGCCGACGGTGCGCTTCCGCGGCGAACCCGGGGAGCAGGCGACGATGTTCTTCCTCGATCCCTCCGGCAACGCGCTGGAGATCAAGGCGATGACGAACCCGGAGAATCTGTTCGCGCGGTAGGCGTCTCTCGACGGCGCGTCTCGGCTTCGCTCGACGCTGGCTCGAGATGAGCGGAGGGGCGTGTGCGGATATTTCCCAATTCCGCTCATCCCGAGCAGGTGTCGAGCACAGTCGAGACACGGGTCGAGGGACGGCGCGTCTCGGCTTCGCTCAAACGCTCGCTCGAGACGAGCGGGTGGGGGCTTGCGGCTCGGATCAGGCCATGCCTGATTTAACCCAATCTCTCGTTCGTCTCAGCATTCGGGTGCCCGCGCCCTGCCCTGCTGCCGGGGCGGCCGACCATATTCCGGCAGACAAAGCAGGCGGGAGCGTTAGCCGTAACTTTCAACAAGAGGCGCCGAGCATCATGGCTGACAAAAACGGGCGAATTGTTCAGACGCCCAGGAAGGACAAGCCTTACAAGGTGGTGATTGAGCGCGAAGACGGTCATTCCACAGAGCAGCCGGTTGAAACCGTGAGAGAGGGGGAGGCTATTATCAAGGACGAGACGCCAACTCCGCCTGCGCGCGATCGATTGCACGATCATCCCGCAACGCAGGCTTAAACGGGCGCCATCCTTCGCGTAGCCCCGAAAGCGAGCAGTTACCCGGCGGCCTCGTATTCAAGCTTGGGGTACCAGCTTGCGCCGCGCCCGGCCGGCGTCCAGTCGAGCAATGTCCACAGCGGAGTGGGATCCGGCGCGAGATGCGGGTCCTGTCCGGGATCGGCCGTCTCAGGCCCTCCCTGCGCAGCCCAGAACAAGCGAACCCCCTCGCCGTCGCGCTGCCACATAAGCACTGCCGCACCCTCTTCGCCATCCACCAAGGCGTGGTAATCCTCCGCGAAATCGTCCCCCACGCACTGGTAGAAGTTGAGGTGTGTCCAGCCTCGCTCCCGGGCAAAGGCCAACTGCCGAGCCACCGGAGAGCGGCCGATGATGGCGATGGCCAGACGCTGCTCGATGTCCGGGGCCGGGATGTCGAGCGAGCCTACGAACGAGGTGCACATCGGGCAGGGTCGTTCTCGCTCCGGCCCAAACATCCAGAAGTAGGTAAAGAGAGTGTCATGCCGCCCAAAGAGATCGGCAAGCCCCAACTCCGCGCCTTCCGCGTCGATAAAGCGGTAGTCTTTCGCGACTCCCCCGGGGGGCAGGGCGCGGCGCATCTCCGCGACTCGGCCGATGTGCCTGCGAAGCTCGATCTCCTCGGCGAGCAGAGCGGTTCGCGCTGCGCGATATGCGGGGCTCTCATTCGGGAAGGCTTTGCTCCCCGCGAGGGCCATCTCGGCAGACGAGTTCAACATGGACATCGGATGTCCCCTTCCTCGATCGGGCCTCATCAGCCTGAAGCCCATGATGCCAACCGTCGGGAGTCCAGAAAGGGACCACGCTTATTTAGCGGTTGTGCGGGGGTGCTGATTCCGACCGCCCACCTCCGCCCAAAAGTCAGGCACTCTCGCCGACCGCGAACCGGGCCATGGCGGGAACGTCTGCTTTCGACCCATTGCAGACCTTCGCTGCGTGTGAGAGCCTGGACTCCTGAGGCTCGGGGAGATGCTTATGAAAGTCGCGGCGCGCTTGTTCATGGCACTGCTGCTCGCCCCGGCCGCCTCAGCTGCGCCGGTGAACGGCCCGGTCTCGGGCAAGTATCTGTTCGTCTGGGCAACGGACCTCGGTGCCAAGCAGAGCGATTTCCTGGCCGTGATCGATGCCGCGCCGTCCTCCCGCCACTACGGCGAGGTGATTACGACCCTGCCGACTGGCGTGCCGCTATCGATCGCCCACCACACCGAGCATGTCATGCCTCCCGGCGGAGTGCTGTTCGCCAACGGCTTTGGTGCAGGTCGTACCTTCCTGTTCGACCTAAACGATCCCACGCATCCGAAGCTTGCCGGTGACTTTGGAAACGTGGGCGAGTTCATGCACCCGCATAGCTTCGTGCGCGCCCCCAACGGCAACGTGCTCGCAACCTATCAGATGCGCGGTCACGACAATGCGGAGCCTGGTGCGCTGGTCGAGCTGAGCCCCGCGGGGAAGGTGCTGCGCATTTCGCCTGCCGCCGATCCCGCAGGAGAGACGTTCATCCGGCCCTACAGTCTGGCGGTGGTGCCGGCACTTGATCGGGTCGTCACGACGAGCTCTGACATGCATGCCAAAGAGGTAAGTCATTCGGTGCAGCTGTGGCGCCTGTCCGACCTTAAGCTGCTGAAGACTATCCGTTTGCCGGCCGGGCCAGGCAAAGAAGGAGAAGACCCGGCCGAGGCGCGCGTCCTTGCCGACGGCCGAACGGTTGTGGTTTCGACGTTCAACTGCGGCCTGTACCTGCTGGAGGGGCTGACTGGGCCTGCCCCGCGGGCCGAGTTGATCCACTCCCTGAAAGGCGGCGGAGAATGTGCTTTGCCCGTCGTGGCGGGACGTTATTGGGTCGCTACGGACACCAGTATCCCCGGTCTGGTGGCGCTCGACATGGGCAACCCGAGCAAGCCCAGGGAGGTGTCGCGTCTGACGTTAGCGGACAATCAAAGGCCGCACTGGATCTCACTAAGCCCGGACGGCGAGCGCATCGTTATCAGCGGCGGCAAGGAGGCGCTGGAAACGCGCGTATTGATTGCTCGCATTGATCCAAAATCGGGGAAGCTGAAGCTGGACGAAAAGTTTCGAGACAAGGGGGCACAGGAACCCGGCGTGTCGTTCGATCGAAGGTCCTGGCCCCACGGCGAGACTGGGCGGGCACTTCCGCATGGAGCAGTGTTCAGCCTGCCTGGTCCAAAGCGTTGATGTCTGCTTTCCACCCATTGCGGACATTCACCATCGGTACCCCGCGACGGTGCCGCGGCACAGACCGGCCGCGGCGGACCTACTCCGCGGCGACTTCGACCAGGTAGTTGCTCGCCGCTTCGTCCTTGCCGCGCATGCGCTTCTGCTCCTCGGCGAACCAGGGGGTGGTGGCTTCGAGGCCCTGGGCGAGGGCGACCTTGGGTTCCCAGCCGAGGCGTTCGCGGGCGCGGTCGATGTTCGGCTTGCGGCGGCGGGGGTCGTCTTCGGGGAGCGGCAGGTTAACGATGCGGGATTTGGAGCCGGTCATCTTCAGCACGCGCTCGACGAGGTCGGAGACGGTGAGCTCGATCGGGTTGCCGAGGTTGACCGGGCCGTCGGTGACGTCCGAGTCCATCAGGCGCATCAGGCCGTCGACCAGGTCGGAGACGTAGCAGAAGCTCCTCGTCTGCGAGCCGTCGCCGTAGACGGTGATGTCGTCGCCGGCGAGGGCCTGGCAGATGACGTTGGAGACGACTCGGCCGTCGTCCGGGCGCATGCGCGGGCCGTAGGTGTTGAAGATGCGCGCGACGCGGACGTCGGCGCGGTTCATGCGCTGATAGTCGAAGGTCAGGGTCTCGGCGGCGCGCTTGCCCTCGTCGTAGCAGGCGCGCGGGCCGGTGCAGTTGACCCAGCCGCGATAGCTTTCGGGCTGCGGGTGGACTTCGGGGTCGCCATAAACTTCGCTGGTCGAAGTCAGCAGGAAGCGGGCGCCTTTGTCCTCGGCGAGGCGAAGGAGGTTGCGGGTGCCGAGCACGTTGGTCAGCATCGTATGCTCGGGATCGGCCTGGTAGTGCGGCGGCGAGGCGGCGCAGGCGAGATTGTAGATGTGGGTGAAGGCGGTGCGCGTCACCGACGAGGGCAGATTGTCGATCACGTCGGCCTCGACGAAATCGAAGCGGCTTTCACGCTCCAGATGAACGAGATTCTGCGCGCGGCCGGTGAGCAGACTGTCGAGGCAGACCACGGTGGCGCCCTCGGCGAGCAGCGAATCGATGAGGTGGGAGCCGATAAACCCCGCGCCGCCGGTTACCAACGCGGTCTTCTTGCTTGCGATCTTCACGTTCTGCTCCCTCATTCGCGTCCCTATATTTTTCATTTCCCGGCGCAACAACCACTTACCGGTTCCCGCGCCGGGCATCCGTCCGTCATTCCACCGGCTCGAGCTCCGGCTGGGCGACGGTGGCCGCCTCGCGCAGCGCTGCTTCGAGTTCGCGGGCGCGGTCGGCGGCGGTGTGGCCGGCGAGGACGCGGGCGCGGGCGGCGCGGCCCATTGCGGCGGCGGCGGCGGAGTCGCTTCCCTGAAGCAGGCGCACGACTTCGTCGGCTGTGTCGGCAAGCACGATCTCGCGGCCGGGGGTGAAGAGGGTGTCGAGGCCTTCCCAGCGGTCCGAAATCACCGGCACGGCGCAGGCCGCGGCTTCGAACAGGCGTACAGAGGGCGACCAGCCCGCGGCGATCATGTCGGCGCGGGTGACGTTCAAGGTGAAGCGCGAGGCCGAGTAGAAAGCCGGGTGATCGGCGGGCGGGAGATGCTCGATTCGCTCGACATTCGCCGGCCAGTCGATGTCCTGCGGGTATTGCGGGCCGGCGACCACGAAGCGGCGATCGGGGAGGCGGCGGGCGGGCTCGACCAGCAGCCGCTCGAGCGTCGGCTGGCGGTCCGGGCTGTAGGTACCGAGGTAGGAGAGATCCCACGTCTTCGCCACGTCGAGCGGCGGGTAGGCGTCGGGATCGACCGAGCAATACAGCGCCCGTGCGGCGGGGGAGCGGTAATGTGCCTCCAGGTGGCGAAGGGTCGGGCCGCCAGTGAAGCTCAGGTAGACGTCGTAGCCGGGGATCAAATCGGGCGAGAGATATTCGAAGTCGCAGCGCTCGAGCTTGGCCAGGGTGACTGGCGTATCGATGTCGTAGAAGGCGGTGACGCCGCGGGCGTGGGCCTGGACGAAGCGGCCGACGTCTACGCCGTCGGGCACATAGGAGCCGACGATCACCGCGTCGGCGCGCTCAATCTCGCCGCGCCAGCGTTCGAGGCCGGGGAGGTCGGCATAATATTCCAGGCGGCAATAATCGGGGTCGGTGTGGTCTCTGGCGGAGGCGTACCAGGGCACATCGCGTTCCAGGAACAGGATGTCGTGGCCACGTGCGGCATAGGCCCTGAGCAGGGCGCGGAAGGTGGTGGCGTGGCCGTTCCCCCAGCTCGAGGACAAAGACAGGCCGAGAACGACGAGGCGCATCAGGCGGCGCTCCTTTCGGGCTGAAGCGCCTGGCGGAAGATGGCGTCGACCTGCTCGCCGCGGTGGGCGTAGGTGTTTTCGGCGAGGGTGCGCTTCAGGGCCGCCTGGCCGATGGCGCGGGCGCGCTCGGGGGTGAGTGCGGCGAGGTGATCGGCGACGTCCTGGCCGTCGCGGGCGACGAGCACTTCCTTGTTGGGTTCCAGGAACTGCTCGATCCCTTCCCAGGCGTCGGTGATCAGGCAGGCGGCGGCGCCGGCGGCTTCGAAAACGCGGGTGGCGGGGGAGAAGCCGATGTTGGCCATCGAATCCCGGGCCACGTTGAGGACGGCGAGCGGGGTGCAGTTAAAGGCGTTGTGCTGGTGGGTGTAGACGTGACCCATGTGGCGCACGTTCCCCGGCATGCCCTTCGTTTCCCAGCCGTTGCCGCCGATCAGGAAGCTTCGATCCGGGCAGGCGGCGGCGGCGCGGAGGAAGAATTCCTCCACCCGGGCCTCGCGGTCGGGAAGGCGGTTTCCGAGAAAGGCGAGATCGGAGGCGAACGCGGGATCGGCCGGCACCGGGTGGTGGGTGGCCGGATCGAGCGCGTTGTAGACGGGGATGCAGCGGCGGGCGCCGAAGCCTTCGTAGGCGTTCACCACCGGCGGGCCGCCGCCGTAGGTGAGAACCATGTCGAGGCTTTGGAGGGTGCGGCGGACGACGTGGCTTTCGTCGGCGCGCATTTCTTCCAGGGTGGCGGCGGCGTCGACGTCCCAGAAGATGCGCAGGGCGTCGTCGCGGCTGTGCTCGACGATGCCTTCAAGAAGCTCGGTGTCGAATACGCCGACGCCATTGGCCTTGACGACGATGTCGGCCTGGCGGGCCTCCTGGAGGACTCGGTGGAGGGCATCGGGGGTGGCGTCGTAGACCACCGAGCGCGCCCATTCGGGGGGATCGATGTCGCGATGCTGTTGGCGCTCGAACGCGTCGGGCTCGTAGAAGGTGATCTGCCAGCCGCGCGAGGCGAGATCGCGCAGCAGGCCGCGGTAATAAGTGGCGGCGCCGTTCCAGTAGGAGCTGAGGAGGCTGGAACCGTAAAAGGCGATCTTCATGCGAGTAGTCCTTCTTCCCTCTCCCCTTGCGGGAGAGGGAGGGGCCCGCCTGCCGAAGGCAGGTGGGAGGGTGAGGGATTGGCGGTCGACGAAGAAGTGCCCTCACCCTCCCACGCGCTGCGCGCGCGGGTCCCTCCCTCTCCCGAAATGGGAGAGGGGTTTAGGTGTGCGACGATGCCGAGCAATTCGTCGGCGCGGTGGGCGCAGGTGTGGCGGGCCTTGACGGTTTCGAGGCCGCTTTTCACCAAAGCGTCGCGGAGGGCCGGGTCGTTCTGGAGCGCGGTGAGGTGCCGCGTCATCTCCTCGCCGTCCTTCGCCACGAGATAGTCCTCCCCCGCGCGGAAGAGGTTTTCGCTGTCGTCCCAGGGCGCGCTGACCAGCGGGATGCCGCAGGCGAGGGCTTCGAAGACTCGGATGGTGGGGATGCCGGGCAGCATCCGGGTGTAGAAGCGGCGCGGGACGTGCACGGTCGCCATGTGGCGGGCGAAGATGCGGGGCGCTTCGGCGTTGGCGATCCAGCCGTGGTAGCGGGCGCCGTAGCGGGCGAGGGTCGCCTTGGCCTCGTCGGTGTAGCGGACGCCGTAGACGTCGAGGCCGAGGTTGGCGGCCTGGGCGGGGCGGAAGAGATAGCTTTCGAGTTCTTCCGTGCGCTCGCCGTCGCCCCAGTTGCCGATCCAGACCAGGCCTTCGCGCTCGCCCTCCTCGACCGGCGGATGGAAGTGGCGGAGGTCGGCGGCCTCGTGCCAGACGAAGACCCGGCCTTCCCAGCCCCAGCGGCGATAGACCTCGGCCAATGTCTCCCCGAACGCCAGCACCGCATCGTAGCCGGAAAGGTCGAAGGCGCGGATCGCGTCCGGGTCGGACACGGCCCGATGGTGGGTGTCGTGGAAGAGGAGCTGGAAGCGGGCGCCTTGCTTGCGGAGATCGCCGATGGCGGCGACCAGAGCGGGCTCGTTCCACTCGTGCATGATGACGACGTCGGCGCCGTCGACCAGCGCCTCCAGGTCGGCATCGGCTGCGAAGCTGATCGAGGAGAGTTCGGGATAAGCCTTGCGGTAGGGCGCAAGCCCTTCCTCCCCATGGTCGGTAAGGAGGTTGTCGAGGCTCCACGCGCCTTCCGGCTCGTAGGCGATCACCTCATGGCCCTTGGCGATCAGTTCGCGCAGGACGCCGCGCAGGAAGTGGGCATTGCCGTGGTTCCAGCAGGAGGCGAGGCTGTGGGTGAAATAAACGATCCTCACGCGGCGGCCTCCACCGGCGGGCGGGCTGCGGCAAGCACCGGCCGCTTCACGGCGGGAAGGAGGCCCCGGTAGAGGCTGGCCATTTGCGCGGCCATTGCGTCTGGGGTGAAGCGCAACGCCCGCTCGCGCGCGGCGCGGCCCATCACGGCGCGCTCGAAATCGTCGCCGACGAGATTGGCGATGGCGCGGGTGAAGCCTTCCTGGTCGCGGGCGGGGACGAAGATCGCGACATCGTCCCACAGCTCGCGGAAGGTGGGGATGTCGGAGAGGATCAGCGGGCAGCCGGCCGAGGCGGCCTCCAGCACGGCAAGGCCGAACGGTTCGTAGAGCGCCGTGGAGACGAACACCGGGCGGGCGGAGAGCCAGCGGCCAAGCTCCGCCTCCCCTAGATTGCCGAGGCAATGGAGATGCTCAAACATCACGGTGGCGCCGTTGGGGCCGGTGAGCGGCCCCGCCGCGCGGATCGGCACGGAGATGCTCCGCGCCGCCGCGTCGAGGGTGCCGAGATTCTTGCCTTCGTCCCACAAGCGGCCGGCGGTGAAGACGAAATCGTGGGGCGCGCTGTCTGCTATCTTGGGCGGCGTGCGGCCGTTGTGAACGGTGCGCGGTGCTTGAGCGAGGCCGTAGCGGCGGCGGACCATTTCACCGAAAGCGGCGGTCGGAGTCACCACCGCGTCGGCGGCGTGGAGGCCGGCGCGGTTCAATTCGGTGCGCCAGGCGAAATCCTCGGGCAAGTCGCTGCCCTGCACCGCCTCCCACCAGGTGGCGACGCAGCTATGCTGGACGGCGACCACGGGGATGTCGAAGCGGGTGCCGGCGGCGAGCGCGGGGGTGTTGAGCTGAACCAGGGAGCAGCCGGTGTCCGAAGCCAGCGCTCGGATCGCCGCGCCGGCGTCGCACAAGGCAGCGCCGTCCTCGGCGAGCCAGTCGAGCGCCAGGCCAGTGTCGATCAGCTCGACGCCCGGGATTGCCGCGGCCTGCTTCTGCTCGTCGCTTGCGGCCGGGCCCATCAGGGCAAGCACCGATTCGATGCCGAGGCGCGACAGGCCGGCGGCGAGTTCGGTGCTGTATTGCCACACGCCGCCCACCGCGTCGGCGGTGATCAGCACCTTCATCGGCACTTCGGTCACGAGGCAGCCCTTAACGCGGTGCGCTGCTCCTGCGCTGGCGCCGTCAGGCCTCGAGATTCGCGGAGCCATTCGGCGAGGGCTGAGACGCCCTGCTTCCACGGCACCGCCGGGGTGAGGCCGAGGGTGGAGCGGATCGCGCTCGTGTCGGCGACGAAGTAGCGCTGGTCGCCGGCCCGCCAGTCGGAATATTCGACCTCCACTTGGCGGCCGATCAGGCCGGAAATGTGGGCGAGGAGTTCGCGCAGCGACACCGCGTTCTGCGGCCCGCCGCCGAGGTTGAAGGCCTGGCCCGAGATCGAATCGATCCGCTCCCACGCCTTGAGATAGGCTTCGACCGCGTTGGACACGTCGAGAATGTCGCGGACCTGATAGCCGTCGCCGTAGAGGGTGATCGGCTTGCCTTCCAGCGCACGGATCAGGAAGTGGGCGACCCAGCCCTGGTCTTCCGTGCCCATCTGGCGGTGGCCGTAGATGCAGCTCATCCGCACCACGGCGGTGCGCAGCCCGAAGCTGCGGGCGTAATCGAGGACGTACTGGTCCGCGGCGCCCTTGGAGCAGCCGTAGGGCGTGTGGAAATCGAGCGGGCGGGCCTCGCCGATGCCGTTGGCGGCGACGTGGGCGTCGACCGGCACGTACTTGTCGCCGTCGAGGCGGAATTCGAGGTCGGCGAGGTCGCCATAGACCTTGTTGGTCGAGGCGAAGATCACCGGCGTGCCGTCGTTCTTCGCGCGCACCGCGTCCAGCAGATGGAGCGTGCCGCGCATGTTGATGTCGAAATCCTCGCGGGGATCGACCATCGAGGTGGTCACCGCCACCTGCGCCGCCATGTGGAACACGGCCTTCGCCTCCCGCGCGGCGCGGGCGAGGCTGTCTTCGTCGCGGACGTCGGCGGTGACCGACTGGATGCGGCTGCCGTGGCTATCCTGGAGCCAGGCGAGGTTGCGTTCGACGCCGGGGCGGGAAAGGGCGTCGTAGACGAGGACATCGTGGCCCTGGGCGGCGAGCGCGTTGGCGATGTTGCAGCCGATAAAGCCGGCGCCGCCGGTGACGAGGATTGGGCGGGAGTCGGAGGGGCGGGTCATGCGAATACCCTCCCTCTCCCCTGGGGGGAGAGGGTACGGAGCCTTGGCGAAGCGAAGCTGAGCTTAGGCGGAGTTGGAGAGGGGGATGCGCCGCGCAAGCGGCGCGCGCGGCGGAGCCGCGCCTCGCACTCGCGGGCATCGAGCCCGCTCGTGCGAACCCCTCTCCCTGCCCTCTCCCCTGAGGGGAGAGGGAAAATGGCCGCGCCCCTCACGCTACCAAGCCCCGTGCTTCGAGTTCCGCCCGGGCCTCGTCCACCCGGTCATCCGCCGTCTGCAACGCTACCCATTCGGCGAGCTCCGCCAGGCCTTCCCCGAATTCCTTGCGCGCAGTGAAGCCGAGGACTTCCGCGCTTTTCGAGCCGTCGCAGAAGCAGTGGCGAATGTCGCCGACCCGCGTCTTGCCGACGATGCCGGGGCGGATGTCGTTCTTGCCCATCGCCTGCGCGAGTTCACGCGCCACCTCGGTGACCGAGCGGTCGTGGCCGGAGCCGATGTTGAAGGTCTGGCCGACCGCCTGGGGAAGCTCCAGCGAGTCGGCAAAGGCGCGGGCGACGTCGCCGACATAGACGAAGTCGCGGCGCTGCTCGCCATCCTCGAAAATCATCGGCTGCTGGCCGTTGAGGAGCCGCGACGCGAAGATCGCAAGCACGCCGGTATAGGGATTGGAGAGCGCCTGGCCCGGGCCGTAGACGTTGAACAGCCGGAGGCACACGCCCTCCATGCCGTAGGCTTCGGTCATGATGTGGGTGGTGCGCTCCTGCACATATTTGTTGAGCGCGTAGATGGAGGCGAGGTCGGGGCGCTTCCATTCGGGCGTTGCCAGCGGCGTGAGCGGCCGGCCCTGCTTGTCCACCGGGTCCCAGCTTTGCGTGTCGGAGGTGCGCGGCTGGCGCTTGGCGTCCTGCACGTCGGCGCCGTCGGCGTCGCGGTACAGGCCCTCGCCATAGATGCTCATCGAGGAAGCGGTGACGACCCGGCGAACCGGCTGGTCGATCAGCTTTTCGAACAGCACGGCGGTGCCGACATCGTTGACCGAGGTGTAGCGCTCCACCGCGTACATGGATTGGCCGACGCCGACTTCGGCGGCGAGGTGGACGACGCTGTCCACGCCCTTGAGCGCCTTGGCGACCGCATCGCCATTGCGCACGTCGGCGCGGATCAGTTCGACGTCGGGTGAAAGATCCTCGGGCCGTTCGCGATTGCCGTGGACCTGCTCGATCAGGCTGTCGAGGATCCGGACCTCGTGGCCGCGGGCCTGCAGTTCCTTGGTAACGGCACGGCCGATGAAGCCGGCGCCGCCGGTGATGAGTATCCGTTCCGGCAAATCTACCCCCAGGTTGATCTATGTTAGACTAATCACTACAACAGCTTAGCTGCTTCTTCTTCTTCCGGCCGATGAACACCCGTTCATAAGCTTTGTTCCGCGACCGCAAAGAACCGGGCATTCCGCGCTTTGCGGACTTGGGCGGACCTTGCGCGCGCCTCCGCGCACCTTGGCGGATGGAACCGCCTTGCTCGCCGGGCGGTTGCGCGGCAGATGAGCGTTCGTTTCACCAGGGTTCCGAAGCACGCGTGACCGCCAACATTCTCCTTATCCGCCACGCCGCCCATGTCGAGCTCGGCCGAACCCTGTCCGGTCGCCGGCGCGACGTGGCGCTGAGCAAGGACGGGCTCGAGCAGGCCGAGATCGTCGGCGACCTGCTCGGCGTCGAGCCGATCACCGCCGTCTATTCGAGCCCGCGCGAGCGCGCGTATTACACCGCCCGCGCGGTTGCCGAGCCGCATGAGATCACCGTCGAAGTCGTCGACGATCTCGACGAACTCGACTTCGGCGACTGGACCGGAATGGCGTTCAGCGCGCTGGAGGGCGATCCGGGCTGGATGGAGTGGAACGAAGCGCGCGCCACCGCCCGCCCGCCCGGCGGCGAAAGCATGGAGGAAGCGGTGCGGCGCACCACCGCCGCGCTTGCCGTCTTGGCCCACGACAATCCCGGCCGCACCATCGCCTGCGTCAGCCATTGCGACATCATTCGCGGCGCGATCGCATTCTACCTCGGCCTGCCGCTCGACCATCTCCTGCGCTTCGACGTGGACCCCGCCTCGGTGTCGCGGATCGCGCTCGGCGATTGGGGCGCGCGGGTCATGACCCTCAACGAAAGGCTGTACCAATGAACCAGGCGGCAAGTAGCCCTGACACCGGCGATCTTCGCGCCCGAATCGAGGCGCTCGCCCCCTGGTTCCACAACATGGACCTGGGCGGCGTCCGGACCGCGCCGGAGCACTTCCTGGGCGATTATCCCAATGTGAAGTTCCAGCATTTCGCGACGCATCTCCCCGCCGATCTTTCCGGAAAGAGCGTGCTCGATATCGGCTGCAACGCCGGTTTCTATTCGATGGAAATGAAGCGCCGCGGCGCCGAGCGCGTCGTCGGCATCGACAGCGACGACCGTTACCTGGCGCAGGCGCGGCTCGCCGCCGAGACGCTCGGCTACGACAATATCGAGTTCCGCAACCTTTCGGTCTACGACGTCGCCTCGCTGGGCGAGAAGTTCGACCTCGTGATCTTCATGGGCGTGCTTTACCACCTCAGGCACCCGCTGCTCGCGCTCGACCTCATCCACGAGCATGTCGCCGGCGATATGCTGCTCTTCCAGTCGATGCAGCGCGGATCGATGGAGGCGGCGAACCTGGAGGAGGATTACCCCTTCGAGGTGACCGACATCTTCGACGACCATGCCTACCCCAAGCTCCACTTCATCGAGCGCGAATATGCCCATGACTGGACCAACTGGTGGGTGCCCAACCGCGCCTGCGTGGAAGGCATGCTGCGTGCGTCCGGCTTCCGAATCGAAAATCGGGCGGAGGACGAGGTCTATATTTGCCGCAGGACAGAGATGCCGTATGCGGCTAGGGGAACCGGAGCGGTCTATCCAAACAGGGGGTGAGTTTTGCCTGTCGAAGCGGCGATGATCTGGAATGAGCCGAACAACAAATCGCACTGGGATCCCGAGATCGACCCCGAATGGACGCTGTTCGGCGACACGGTGATCGCCGCCGGCAAGGCGATCCATGCCGTCAATCCCCGCATCAAGCGCGTGCTGGGCGGAATCTCGCCGATCGATCCGCATTTCGTGCAGCGGCTCGACCGCTATGGCGTGCTCGACCAGCTCGACGTGATCGCGGTGCACGGCTTTCCGCTCGACTGGAATCTGTGGCCGATCAACGACTGGCCGCTCAAGATCGCCGAGATCGAGGCTGTCGCGCCGAACCATGAGATCTGGGCGACCGAAGTGGGCGTCGGCAGCTTCGGCGCCGAGGAAGTCCAGGTGTTCGGCGTGGACCGCACCGCCGAGCTGCTGATCGGCCGGGTGCCGCGCGTCTTCTGGTATTCCTTGTTCGATCTTCCCCACGCCTGGGGCGCCACCACGCGCCACAAGGAGGCCGAGGGTTCGAGCTATTACCGCCATTTCTACATGGGCCTGATCCGCGAGGACGGCACTCCGAAGCTTGCCCTCGAGCATTTCGCGCGGCACACACCCGCGATGGGCATCATGCAGTGGTTCCACTTCGAGGATCCGCGGCTCGATTCGGCGGTGGACTGGATGAAACGCCTCGGCGTCACCCATCTTCGCACCGGCCTTTCCTGGGCGGACAGCTACCGTCCCGGCTGGGAAGCGTGGTTCGACAAGCAGATGGAAGCGCTCGAACCCTTTGACACGACTGTAACCTTCTGCTTCACGCCCGAGCATGAGGGGATTCAACCCCACCACACCAGCCCGCCGAGAGATCCTATGTATTTCGCAGATTTCTGCGCCCGCATGATCGAGCGCTACGCCCCCGCCCAGTCCGCACAGGCGGCCGCGTGATGAGCCTCCACGATCCGCAGGGCGAGATTCGCATCGCCATCATCGGCGTCGGCAACTGCGCGAGCTCGCTCGTCCAGGGCCTGGCTTATTATCAGAACGGCGGCGCCAACGAGCAGATCGGCCTGATGCACTGGGACCTTGGCGGCTATCGCCCCAAGGACATCAAGGTCGTCGCCGCCTGGGACATCGATCGCCGCAAGGTCGGCAAGGATGTCGGCGCGGCGATCTTCGAGAAGCCGAACTGCACCGCGATCTTCTGCGACCATGTGCCGGAAGCGGGCGTGACGGTGGAGATGGGCCGGACCCTGGACGGCTTTTCGCCGCACATGGCAGATGCGCCCGACGCCCGCACCTTTCTGCCGTCCGACGCGGCCGAGCCGGACAAGGCGGCGGTGGTCGCGCGGCTCAAGGAAACCGGCACCGACGTGCTGCTCAACTACCTGCCGGTGGGCAGCCAGGAAGCGACCGAATTCTACGCCGAATGCGCGCTCGAAGCGGGCGTCGCCTTCGTCAACAACATCCCGGTGTTCATTGCCTCTAACCCCGAGTGGGCGAAGCGTTTCGTCGATGCCGGCGTGCCGATCATCGGCGACGACATCAAGGCGCAGCTCGGCGCCACCATCGTCCACCGCGTGCTCACCGACCTGTTCCACAAGCGCGGCGTGAAGCTCGAGCGGACCTACCAGCTCAACACCGGCGGCAATACCGACTTCCTCAACATGTCGAACAAGGGCCGCCTCGCGTCGAAGAAGATCTCCAAGACCGAAGCCGTGCAGTCGGTCGCCGAGCATCGCATCGACGACGAGAACATCCACGTCGGCCCGTCCGATTACGTGGCGTGGCAGAACGACAACAAGGTGTGTTTCCTGCGCATGGAAGGCTCGATGTTCGGCGGCGTGCCGATGAACCTCGAAATGCGCCTGTCGGTGGAGGACAGCCCCAATTCGGCGGGCGTCGCAATCGACATGATCCGCTGCGCCAAGATCGCCAAGGACCGCGGCCTTTCCGGCCCGATCCACCCGGCCTCGGCCTATTTCTGCAAGCACCCGCCGATCCAGATGCCCGACGACCAGGCCCACGACCAGCTCGAGACCTTCATCAAGGGGTGAAGGCCTGAAACCCCTCCCTTCTAGGGAGGGGCAGGGGTGGGTAGCGACTGAGCCCCCTCGATGGGGGTGAAGGAGCCCCTCGGCGGCATCGAGCCGCCTCGGCGCTTACCCACCCCCGGCCCCTCCCTAAGCAGGGAGGGGAGTAGGTCAGGCTCCCTTGCAGGGAGGGGAGTAGGTCAGGCTCCCGCCGCCCCGTAATTCCCGTTCAAATACACCAGCGGGTGCACATCCTCCCGAACCTGCACGTCCTCGACCACGCCGATGAAGATCGAGTGGGTGCCGAACCTGTGGTGATCCGTGCGGCGGCAGGTCAGCGCCGCTTGCGCCTCCAAAAGCCGCGGCGGGCGGGTGCAGTCGGTGTTCCAGCCGCTGGCGAAGCGCAGCGCGTGCTGGCGGCGGTCGGCGAACATCTGGGCGATGTCCTCCTGATCGCGGTGGAGCACGTTGACGCAGAAATGCGACACGTCTTCCATCGAGCGGTGCATGGTCGCCGCCTGGTTGATGCAGATGAGCAGGCTCGGCGGGTCCATGGACAGCGACGACATCGCAGTGGCGGTGATGCCCATCGGCAAACCGTCGACGCAGATGCTGATCACGTTCACCGTCGAAGCGACTCGCCGCATCGCCGCTTTGAAACCGTCGTTGAGGTCCTGCTCGCCCATCGTCCCCGCCACATGGACATTCGGCGCCCCGCTGGCAACGGGGAAGCCCCGGTTCCTCCCGTCGCGAGATGGGGAGGAACTTGGAGCAACGGGACCCTTACGGCTAAAGGCGCTCGTATGACGCATTTCGAAATCCTCATCGTCGGCACAGGCCATGCGGGGGCGCAGGCGGCTATCCAGCTTCGCCAGCTTGGCTTTGCCGGCTCACTCGGCATGGCCGGTGCCGAGCCGGAGTTGCCGTACGAGCGGCCGCCGCTGAGTAAGGAGTATCTGGCCGGCGATAAGGCGTTCGAACGCATGCTGATCCGGCCGGCCGAATTCTGGGCAGAGCGGCGGGTGGAGATACGCACCTCCACCCGCATCGATGCCGTTGATCCCGCAGCCCGGACAGTCACCTCGGTCGATGGACGCACCTTCTCCTACGGTACCCTGATCTGGGCCGCCGGCGGGACGCCCAGGCGGCTGCGCTGCGAGGGGGGCGACCTGAAGGGCGTCCACGTCGTCCGCTGCCGCGGCGAGGTGGACGCGATCCTGGCCGAGCTGCCCGCCACCCGCCGAGTCGCGGTGGTGGGCGGCGGTTATGTCGGGCTGGAAACCGCTGCGGCCTTGCGCGGCCTCGGCAAGGACGTGGTGCTGCTTGAAGCGCTCGGCCGCCTTCTCGCACGGGTTGCCGGGCCCGAGATCGCGCGCTTCTACGAGGCCGAACACCGCGCCCGCGGCGTCGATGTCCGGCTCGGCGCGGCTGTGGAGAGCATCGAAGGCCATGACGGCCGCGCCGCCGCGCTGCGCCTCAGCTCGGGCGAGCGGATAGAGGCCGACATGGTGATCGTCGGCATCGGCATCGATGCGGCGGTGGAGCCGCTCCTCGCCGCGGGTGCGGAGGGGGCAAACGGGGTGGATGTGGACGCGTTTTGCCGTACCAGCCTGCCGGGCATTTACGCGATCGGCGACTGCGCGGCGCATGAGAATGTGTTCGCCGGCGGGCTGCGCATTCGGCTCGAGTCGGTGCAGAACGCGCATGACATGGCCGCGACGGCGGCGCGGGCGATCACTGGGACGCCGGAGGCGTACGCGGCGATGCCCTGGTTCTGGTCCAACCAATACGACCTGAAGCTCCAAACGGTTGGCCTCTCGGTTGGACATGATTCAACGCTGGTGCGCGGCGATCCGGCCGGACGGAGCTTCTCCGTGCTTTACCTGCTGGCAGGGCGGGTGCTCGCTCTCGACTGCGTCAACGCGACCCGGGATTATGTGCAGGGGCGGAAGCTGATTGTGGAGAAGACGGTGGTGCCGCCGGAGCGGCTCGCAGACACCTCGGTGCCGCTGAAGAATCTGGTCTAGATCCTCCCCCGGTTTTCCGGGGGAGGGGGACCGCGCGGAGCGCGGTGGAGGGGCCGAGCGAAGCGAGGAAACACGGCTCCGGCTTCGCCTGCGCCGCCCCTCCACCGCACTTCGGGAACCCGCCAAAGTACTACTTTGGCGGGAGCCCCGTGCGGTCCCCCTCCCCTGCAAAGGCAGGGGAGGATTTAGGCTACCGCGCCGCGAAGCCCGCAAGAACCTCGCACACCCACCGGCCGGCCGTCAGCGCCGAGATGTCGCTTACGTCCAGGCTCGGGTCGAACTCGGTGAGATCGACCAGCCGCACCTTGGGTTGGGCGGCGAGCTGGCGGGCGGCGCGGAAGAACATGTCGGGGTGCATGCCCCCGGGGCGGGCGCCGGGGGCGCCGGGCATGTGGCCGCGTTCAATGACGTCGATGTCGAAATCGACCATCAGCACTTCGCAGTGGACCAGGCGGGAAAGGGCGTCGTCGAGCACTTCCAGAAGCCCGTGCCGGCGCAGCGCGCCGATCGGGTAGACGCCGATCCCGGCCGCCACCGCATCCTCGTGCATCGCCTTCGTGTTCGCCCAGGGTGCGAGGCCGATCTGGCAGATGTTGGCGCCGGGCAGGCCGTCTTCGAGCAGGCAGCGCACCGGGTTGCCGTTCATCGGCCCGTCCGCGGTGTCGCGCATGTCGAAATGCGCGTCGAGGGTGATCAGACCGACTCGCTCCGGCGGCACGCCGAGCGCATGGGCAGCGGGGCGGGTGACGGCGTTGTTGCCGCCGATCAGCAGGGTCAGGCCGTGCGCGGCGGTGCAGGCGGCGGCGGCATCGCGGATCGGCTCGAAGCCGGCGGCGGGGCTGAGGCCCTGCACCGGTATGCCGCCAGCGTCCCGCACACGGACCGTCAGCTCTTCGCCGGTTTCGAGATTGTAGGTGCTGAAGCGCTTCAGCGCGCGCCGAACCGTCTCCGGCGCGAGGTCGCAGCGGCCGGGGGTGACGGAGCCCGCCTCCAGCGGCGCGCCGAGCAGCGCTACGTCTCCTTCGGGGCCCAAGAGGTCGGCAATCGATTTCCAGCTCATGGCTTGGCCTCTACACCGTCCGCGGCCTAAGGTGCACAGTCATGTGGGACCGCCTCCTGACCAACTGCAACATCGCCACCATGGATCCGGCCGTGCCGGGCGCGTTTGGCGCGATTCTGGACGGGGCGATCGGGATCCAGGACGGGCGAATCGTCCGGGTCGGGCCAAGGAAGGACCTGCTCGGCTATCGCGCCAAGAGTGTCGAGCCGCTGGGTGGCGCGTGGGTGACGCCCGGGCTGGTCGATTGCCACACGCATCTGGTGTTCGGCGGCAACCGCGCGGGCGAGTTCGAGCAACGGCTGAATGGCGCTACCTATGAGGAGATTGCACGCGCCGGTGGCGGCATTGTCTCGTCGGTCAAGGCGACCCGGCTGGCGAGCCTTGAGGAACTGATCGAACAGTCGCGGCCCCGGCTGCAGGCGCTGATGCGCGGCGGGGCGACGACCGTGGAGATCAAGTCGGGCTACGGGCTCGACACGCGGACCGAACTCAAGATGCTGGAAGCCGCCAGGGCGCTGGGCGACAGCGAGAAGGTGCGGGTCTCCCCTACCCTGCTCGCGCTCCACGCCTTGCCGCCGGAGTATAAGGACCGGCGCGAGGAATTCGTCGAACTCGCCATCGAGGACATGCTTCCCGCCGCCGCCGAGGCGGGGCTTGCCACCGCGGTGGATGCGTTTTGCGAGGGGATCGGCTTCACGCCGGCCGAGGTGCGCGCGCTGTTCCAGGCCGCCGCCGAGCATGGGTTGCGGGTCAAGTTGCATGCCGAGCAGCTCAGCAATCTGGAGGGCGCCGCGCTTGCCGCCGAATATGGCGCGCTGTCGGCCGACCATCTCGAACATGCCGATGAGGCGGGGATCGCGGCAATGGCCGCGGCGGGGATGGTGGCGGTGCTGCTTCCAGGCGCGTTTTACGCGTTGCGCGAGGAGAAGAAGCCGCCGGTGGAGCTGCTGCGCCGCTACGGCGTGCCGATGGCGGTGGCGACCGATTGCAACCCCGGCACCTCGCCGATCCTGTCGCCGACGCTGATGCTGAGCATGGCCTGCACCCTGTTCCGGCTGACTCCGGAGGAGGCGCTCGCGGGGATGACGGTGCACGCCGCGAAGGCGCTCGGGCTGGACAAGGGGATCGGCACGGTGACACCGGGCAAGGCGGCGGACCTGTGCGTGTGGCGCGTCAGCCGCCCGGCCGAGCTTTGCTACTGGATCGGCCATCCGGGGCCGGAGAAGCGGATTGTTGCGGGAGTGGATGCGTGAACATCCCAATCCACCCGCTCGTGTCGAGCGAAGTCGAGACACCTTGATGCGCGGCCCTAGGCATCTCGACTTCGCTCGATGCAAGCGGATAAAAATTGGCCTTCTCCGTTCGTGTCGAGCGAAGTCGAGACACCCCGCCGAGCGGAGCCTGGCCTCTCGACTTCGCTCGAGGCGAGCGGATAGGGGTGGGGCATGCTGAACAGACGCGACAATAGCCGTTCCATCCGCGCCCGCACGGGCTCGCATAAGATCGCCAAGCACTGGACCAGCGAGGCGGCGGTGCGGATGCTTCAGAACAATCTCGATCCGGGCGTTGCCGAGGCGCCGGAGGAGCTGGTCGTGTACGGCGGCATCGGCCGGGCGGCTCGGGATTGGGAGAGCTTCGACAAGATCATCGAAACGCTGGAGCGGCTGGAGGAGGACGAGACGTTGCTTGTCCAGTCGGGCAAGCCGGTGGGGGTGTTCCGCACCCACGCCGATGCGCCGCGGGTGCTATTGGCGAACTCCAACCTGGTGCCGAAATGGGCAACGTGGGAGCATTTCCACGAACTCGATCGCAAGGGACTGATGATGTACGGCCAGATGACGGCCGGTTCCTGGATCTACATCGGCACCCAGGGCATCGTGCAGGGCACGTACGAGACCTTCGTCGAGATGGGCCGGCAGCATTATGGCGGCGACCTCAAGGGCCGCTGGATCCTGACCGCGGGGCTTGGCGGCATGGGCGGGGCGCAGCCGCTCGCCGCGGTGATGGCGGGCGCGCATTGCATCGCGGTGGAGTGCCAGCAAAGCCGCATCGAAAAACGCTTGGAAACCAGGTACTTAGATCATCAGGCGGGCAGCATCGACGAGGCGCTGGAGATCATCCGCACCGCCAGCGAGCCGACGTCGGTGGGACTGCTCGGCAATGCGGCTGAAGTTCTGCCGGAGATGGTGCGGCGCGGCATTCGGCCCGATGCGGTCACCGATCAGACTTCGGCCCACGATCCGGTGAACGGCTACCTGCCGCTCGGTTGGACAGTGGAGAAGTGGGCGGAGATGCGGGAGCGCGATCCGCAGGCGGTGGAGGAGGCGGCGCGGCGCTCGATGGCGGTGCATGTCGAAGCTATGCTGGCATTCCGCGAGCAAGGCATCCCCACCTTCGATTACGGCAACAACATTCGCCAGGTGGCCAAGGACGCTGGCGTGACCCATGCGTTCGACTTTCCGGGGTTCGTGCCGGCCTATGTGCGGCCGCTGTTCTGCCGTGGTGTTGGGCCGTTCCGCTGGGTGGCTCTGTCCGGCGATCCCGAGGACATCTACCGCACCGATGCCAAGGTGAAGGAGTTGATCCCGGACGATCCGCACCTCCACCGCTGGCTCGACATGGCGCGGGAGCGGATTGCCTTCCAGGGGCTGCCGGCGCGGATCTGCTGGGTGGGGCTCGGGCAGCGACACCGGCTTGGCATGGCGTTCAACGAAATGGTGGCGTCTGGCGAGCTCAAGGCGCCGATCGTGATCGGCCGCGACCATCTCGACAGCGGCTCGGTGGCAAGCCCGAACCGCGAGACCGAGGCGATGAAGGACGGATCGGACGCAGTGTCCGACTGGCCCTTGCTCAACGCCCTCCTCAACACCGCGTCCGGCGCGACCTGGGTGTCGCTCCACCATGGCGGCGGAGTCGGCATGGGCTATTCGCAGCACAGCGGGATGGTGATAGTCGCCGACGGCACGGCAGACGCGGCGCGGCGGCTTGAGCGGGTGCTGTGGAACGACCCTGGGACGGGGGTGATGCGCCATGCCGATGCCGGGTACGAGGACGCAATCGACTGCGCGCGCGAGCAGGGCCTCGATCTGCCGATGATCCGATGAGCGAAGTCCTCGATCCCGGTGCGGTGACGCTGGCGCAGCTTCGCGCCGTGTGGAGCGGCGGCGGCTTCAGCCTCTCGGCCACCGGCTGGGCCGGGATCGACGCCGCCGCCGCTGCGGTGGCGCGAATCGTGGCCGGTGGAGCGACCGTCTATGGCGTTAACACCGGCTTTGGGCTCCTTGCCCAGACGCGGATTGCCGATGATCGGCTGGAGGAGCTGCAGCGTAATCTCATCCTTTCGCACAGCTGTGGGCTGGGCGAGGCGCTGGACCGGCGCATCGTTCGGCTTGCGATTGCGCTCAAGGCGATTGGGCTCGGGCGGGGGCATTCCGGCGTTCGGCCGGTGGTGGTCGAGCGGCTGCTGGCGATGGTTGAGGCCGATGCGCTGCCGCTGATCCCATCGCAGGGGTCGGTGGGCGCTTCGGGTGATCTCGCGCCCCTGGCCCACCTTGCGGCGCCGCTGATCGGTGAGGGCAAGATCGTGCTGGGCGGCGTGGTGGTGCCGGCCGCCGAAGCGCTGGCGCGGCTCGGGCTCGAGCCGCTCGTGCTTGGCCCCAAGGAGGGGCTGGCGCTGATCAACGGGACGCAGATTTCCACGGCCATTGCGCTCGACACCCTGTTCACCGCCGAGCGGGTATTCGCTTCGGGGCTTATCACAGGCGCGATGTCGCTGGATGCGCTGAAGGGCACCGACGCCGCCTTCGACCCGCGCATTCACCAGGCGCGCGGCCAGCCGGGGCAGATCGCCGTTGCCGCGCTGCTCAAGCAACTGCTCGACGGCAGCGAAATCCGGCACAGCCATGAGGACTGTCCGCGGGTGCAGGACCCGTACAGCTTCCGCTGCCAGCCGCAGGTCATGGGCGCGGCGCTCGATCTCATGCGCCATGTCGCGCGCACGCTGGAGATCGAGGCCAATGCGGTGACCGACAATCCGGTCGTGTTTCCCGATGCGGACGAGTCGCTGTCCGGCGGCAATTTCCACGCCCAGCCGGTCGCCTTTGCCGCCGACATGCTGACCATGGCCTTGTGCGAAATCGGCTCCATTTCCGAGCGCCGGGCGGCCGTGCTGATCGATCCCAAGATGAGCGGCCTGCCGCCCTTCCTGGTCCAGGACAGCGGCGTCAATTCCGGCTTCATGATCGCCCAGGTCACCGCCGCCGCTCTGGTGTCCGAGAACAAGAGCCTCGCCTGGCCGGCGAGCGTCGACACCATTCCGACGTCGGCGGGGCAGGAGGACCATGTCTCCATGGCCACCCACGCCGCAACCAAGGCGCGGCGCGTGGCCGCGAATGCGGCGGGGGTGGTCGGCATCGAGCTGCTGTGCGCCGCCCAGGGCCTCGATTTCCACGCGCCGCTGACCTCTTCGCCGGCCGTGGAGGCCGCACGGTCCGAAATCCGCCGCAATGTCGCGCATTATGCCTCCGACCGGTATCTCGCGGACGAGCTCGAATGGGCGAAGTCGGCAGTGATGGCGGGGACCTTGTCGAAGCAGGTGGAAGGCGCACTCTTCTGATCGACCTCAACCAGGCGGACGGCACGCTCGACCTTGAAGGCGAAGTGTGCGTGATCGGCGCGGGCGCGGCGGGCATCACGCTGACCCGCCGCCTGCTCGGTGCCGGGCGGACGGTGGTGCTGCTCGAAAGCGGCGGATTGGATTACGAGGCGCCGTTGGCCGGGCTTAACGCAGGCGAGAATGTCGGCGAGGATTATTACGAGCTGGAGGATGCGCGGCTTCGCTTCTTTGGCGGCACCACCGCGATCTGGGGCGGACGCTGCGCCGAGCTCGACCCGATCGATCTGGAGAAGCGCGATTACGTGCCCCATTCGGGCTGGCCGATCGCGTATGCCGAGCTGGAGCGCTGGTACCGCGAGGCGCGGCCGTTGTTCGGTCTGCCGGAGGAGCGGCCCTCGCCCGAGACCTTCCGGGAAGCAGGCGTGCCGCTGCCGAAATTCCAGGAACTGGAAACGCCGCTGTGGACGTTCGACCGGCGCTTCAACCGCTTCGCCTGGGAAAGCTGCGCCGACCTTGAAGCCGATCCTAAATGCCAGATCGTCACCCATGCGACGGTGACGCGGATCCTCCAGAAGGACGGCGGTATCGAGCGCGCCGAGGCGCGGGCACTCGGGCCGGGGCGGCTGACCGTCAACGCCAAAGCCTATGTGCTCGCCGCCGGGGGCATCGAGAATCCGCGGCTGCTGCTCGCCTCCGAGATCGGCAACGGCCATGACCAGGTCGGGCGCTATTTCATGGAGCACCCGCACGCGCGGGGCGGGCGGATCGTCAAGGGCGCCGCCTGGCCGCTGCTTAAGGCGTTCGGCCGCCGCCACCGGATCGCCGGGCAGGACCTTGCCGCGCTGATCGCGCCGGGCGAGGCGTTGCAGCGTCGCGAGGGCATCTTGAACACCTCCCTCACCGTCGTTGCGCGGCAGCCGCAGGGGCGGCGGCAGTTCGTCGGCATGAAGGCTTATTCGGACCTCAAGCACTCGATGGCACCGACCAGGAAGGGCCGGGCGCTGTGGATGGTGACCAAGAAGGCCGCGGGCTGGGCGCAGCGCCATGTCGATCCGGCCCGGCCGTGGCTGCTCCACAAGCTGGGCAGTGTCGATGTCGCCCTCCTCGTCCGGGCCGAGCAGGCGCCCAACCCGGACAGCCGCGTCACCCTCGTCGGTGAACGCGACGCTACCGGCGTGCCGCGTGTCGCACTCGACTGGCGGCTGAGCGAGATCGACGTCCGCAGCGTCTCCGTGCTTGTCGATACACTGGGGCGGGAGCTGCAGCGCCTCGGCCTCGGCAAGGTCGAGCCGGCGGAATGGCTCTCCTCCGGCCGCTGGCAGACCGACCCGCTGATCTCCTCGCACCCGATCGGCGGCTACCACCACATGGGCACCACCCGGATGGGCGACGACCCCAAGAGCAGCGTCACCGACGCGGACGGGCGTGTGCACGGCGTCGGCAACCTCTGGGTCGCGGGTTCGTCGCTGTTTCCGACGGGAAGCTGGGCCAACCCGACGCTGACCATCGCGGCGCTCGCGTTGCGCAGCGCGGACCGAATCTCGCGGGAGCTGGGGCGATGACTGCCATCCTCCCCGCCGGCTCAAACCACACCCGCCTGTGGGGCCTCACCCCCCGAGAGCGGCTCGCCCGGATCGCGGCCAAGCAGGACCTGGAATTCGCGTCTGGGCCGGGCGGCGGGCCGCTGGTCGCGAACCTGGACTTCGTGTTCGATCCGGCCTGGGTGCGGCTGATCGCCGGCCGCCCGGACCACCTCGTGACCCAAGGCGGCGTACCGGTACTCGCCAACGCCGGCGATCTCGACGCGCGGCTGGCGGTGACGCTGGCGATGCGGGAAAACCGCGCCGCCGACGTGCCGGGCCTGACCGTCATCGCCTTCGAGGAAAGCGGCGGCATCGAAAACGAGGAGTTGCGCAAGCGCGAGCGCCCGTTCTTGGGCCGCCTCACGCCCGAGACGGTGCGGGCGCTGGAGCGGGAGAGCTATTTCGGCGCCTACAAAGGCGTCACCGACATCCTCACCAAATATCTCTGGCCGGAATGGGCCTTGGTCCTGACCCGCTGGGCCGCCCGCTTCGGCATCTCGCCCAACCAGGTCACCACCGTCGGCGCGCTGCTCTGCATCGCCGCCACCTTCCTGTTCGCCGAAGGCTGGTACTGGACCGGGCTCGCCGCCGGGCTCGGCTTCATGGTGCTCGACACGGTAGACGGGAAGCTCGCCCGCTGCACCCTCACCTCCTCGGCGATCGGCAATGTGTTCGATCACGGCATAGACCTCGTCCACCCGCCGTTCTGGTGGTGGGCCTGGGGCGCGGGGCTCGTCGCCTTCGGGCGCCCGCTCGAGCCGGAGACCTTCTGGTGGACGCTGGCGGCGATCGTCGGCGGCTATGTCGTGCAGCGGCTGATCGAGGGCGCCTTCATTGCCCGCTTCGCCATCCACATCCACGTCTGGCGGCCGTTCGACAGCTGGTTCCGGCTGATCACCGCTCGGCGCAACCCGAACATGGTGATCCTGCTCGCCTTTCTCGCCGCCGGGCGGCCGGACTGGGGGCTGATCGGTGTGGCTGCGTGGACGGTGGCGTCGCTCCTCGTCCACCTCGTCCAGCTTCTTCAGGCGCTGGCGGTGCGGGCGCGCGGCGGGGCCGTGCAATCGTGGCTGGCTAAGGGAGACGCTTCGTGAACGAGACCATCACCCGCTTCGGCTACCCCGAGACGCTGATCGCCGACTACGCCCACTGGGTGGTGCTGCTGCGCCCGGCACAGCCGACGCTCGGCAGCCTGGTGCTCGCCGCCAAAGGCCCCGCCACTGCTTTCTCCGAACTCACGCCCGAAGCCTTTGCGGAGCTCGGGACGGTTGTCGCGGACATCGAGGGCCGGGTCCGCGAGGCGCTCGGCACCCTCAAGATCAACTATCTGATGCTGATGATGGTGGACCCGCACGTCCACTTCCACGTCGTTCCCCGCTACGAAGGGGAGCGCAGCGCGGCCGGGGTGACAATGCGCGATGGGGGTTGGCCCAAGGCGCCGGCGCTTGGCGAGGCGGTCGCGCTCAGCGCCGGGCAGATCGGCGCGCTGGCCGAATGGCTTCGAAGCGGCTGGCCCAGCACGCGGTAAGCGCTTCGGCTTTCTCGACGTCGGCGGGATAATCCACTTCCTGCCATTCCTCGCCGCGGATCGACACGGTGCGTACGTCCGTCCCGGCCAAGGCAAGCTCGTCGATGGCGCGCAGATACCAGCGGCGGGTGCCGTCGGGCGCGCGCAGCATCGCATCGACCTGCTCGATGAACAGGCGCGGGCCGGCGCCGCGGAAGGCAAGCAGGCCGATCGACTCGGCATTATACTGGCCGGGCTCGAGCGCCTTGCCGATGCGCAGCAGGCGATCGCCGTCGCGCAGCACCTTCATATCGTCGGCGTCGTAGCTGTCCTTTTCGTCCACTGTGACGGCGATCGGCCCGGTCCTGGCGCTCAGCACGCGGTGGAGGAGCTGGTCGGACACCAGGGTGTCGCCGTTGAGCAGCAGGGTGTCGCGGTCGAATTCCTCGCGCACCATCCACACCGAACCGAGATTGTCGGCGACGTGGTAGAAGGGGTTGAAGGCGGTGCGCACGCCCCGCCGCCCGGCAGTGGCGCGCTCGACGAGATGGTCGGCGAAGCCGGTGACAACGAGGATGTCGCTGATGCCGGCGTCCTGCAGCGTATCGAGCTGCCATTCGAGCAGGCTCTTGCCGGAAAGCCCGATCAGGCATTTCGGCCGCTTCGCAGTGAGCGGCAGCAGGCGCGAGCCTTTGCCGGCACTGAGAATGATGGCCTTGTTGATCGCCATATTGCCGTACTCCGCGGCGGAAAAATGACGTTGCGTATGTGCAACGTCTACCATGTGCTGGTCCCCCGACGCGACTTTTTTATGGCCGAAAGCCGGCGAACCTGATCCAAGCGGCGCATGAAGACATGGACTGCGATCGTTCTGGCCGGCAATCGGCCCGGGGAAAACGGCTTTGCCGAAAGCCACAATGTCACCGCCAAGGCGCTCATTCCGGTCGGCGGAGAGCCGATGCTCGGGCGGGTGTTGAAAGCGTTGCTCGGCAGTCCGTCGGTGGCGCGCATCGTGGTGCTTGCGCAGGATGCGGAGGCCCTGCTCGGCGGAGATCTCGCCTGGGCGGCGGCGGAGGCGCGGATTTCGACCGCGGCGGGCGGCGACGGAATTTCGACGAGCATCGCGGGGATCGCCGGCACGGTGGCGGCGCCCTGGCCGGTGCTTGTGACCACCGCCGACCACGCCTTGCTTCGGCCGGAGATGGTGGAAGCGTTCATCGCCGGCATCGGCGACGCCGACGCGGCCTTTGCGATGGTGGAGCGGCGGGTGGTCGAGCAGGTCCATCCCGGCACCAAGCGGACCTGGATCAAGTTCAGCGACGGCCATTATTCGGGCGCGAACCTGTTCGCACTCACCAATGCCTCCGCCCAGACCGCGCTGACCTTTTGGGCGAAAGCGGAAAAGGACCGGAAAAAAGCGCTGCGCATGCTGATGTTCTTCGGGCCGACGATCTTTCTTCGCGCCGTAACCCGGACGATCAGCATCGGCGGGGCGGCCGCCAAAGCGGGCAAGGAGCTGGGGCTGCGGGTAAAGGTGGTGACGTTGCCCTTCCCGGAAGCGGCGATCGACGTGGACAAGCCGGCGGATTTGGAACTGGTCGAGCAGATCTTGGCGGGGGCGTGATTGCGCAGGACTTAAGTTCCTCCCCTTGGCGGAAGCCATTGGGGGGAACCGGGGTCTGCTCTAGCGCACCCGGCGGGCGATCAGGCGGACGGCGAGTTCGTCGGGGCGGGGGGTGAGGTAGAGTAGTTTCATGCGGCCGTCGAGCATGCGCTCGATGGTGCAGGGAATGTTGCTGGCAGCCAAAGTCCAGCCGGCGGGCAGCACCACCGCGTTTTCGGCGCGGCCGAGGCTTCGCTCCCAGAGCAGGCTGCCATCGGGGAGAAGCTTGTAGCGGGCCTCGTCGGTGTAGGTTTCGGCGATGCGCAGGCGGACGCTCTCGCCGGCGCCGACCGGGGGGAAGCGGAACAGCACCGCCTTGGTGTCCGGCCCGACGTCCTTGGCCTCGGGCTCCGCGCGGGCGACGGCTGCGCCTTCGATCAACTCCCACTTCAGCGCTTCGCCGGTGTCGAGATTGGTGGCCGAGGGCGCGGAGACCTTGCTGCCGGTGCGGACGATGTTGAGGTAGGTCGCGGCGCCCGCCCGTGTCTCGGTGTAATCGTGGGTGAGGGCGAAGCTGTGGGATTCGGGCGGGTTCAGATAATAAACGATCTTGCGGCTCTGGCGGGCGCGCTCGGATTCCGGTTCGGAGGCCGCTGTTCCCGCTCCAAGGCCTTGCGCAGGCCGCGCGACGATGTGCAGGGGTGCCTGCGCGGGCGTCACGTTCCAGAAGCTGATCAGTAACCGGCCGTCGGCGGTTTGAAGGACCTGGGCGGGATAATTGAGCGAGACGAGCTCATAGCCGCCCGGCAGCACCACGGCGTTGCGTTTGACGCCGAGCGCACGGTCGAAGACGATGTTGGAGCCGTCGACGAAATAGCTTTTCGAATCCTCGTAGGTCTTGTCGATCAGCACCCGCCCTTCGCCGCCGTCCGCCGGGACGGGGCGGGCGAGAATCACCTTGATGAATTTCATGCCGGCATCGGGCGAGCGGACTCCTCCCGCCTCGGCAGACGCGGCGTCGACCACTTCCCACTCGAGCGGCTTTCCAGTGGCCGCGTCGGAGACGCGCTCGTCGGTTGCGATGCTGCCGGAACGGATCGGGTTGTAATAGGCCGTGGCGCCGGGCGTGGTGGCGGTGATCTCGTACAGGATTCGAAACTTGCCCGATCCGGGCGCCTGCAGCTCGTAACGCGAATAGCCGTCCGCCTCGGTCTGCGGGGCCGCGCTCTGGGCGGCGGCGGCGCCGGACACCAGCAACAGGGGGAGGAGGGCGGCACGCATCAGCACGGTGGAAGCAATGGTCATTGCGCAAGAAGAGCGCGGGGGAGGCGCAAAGGCAAGGGGCGCTGGTGTCGCGGCGGGCACGATGCGAGCCTGCGCTTCCTTGAAGAACCCGCCGCCAGAGCCCCCGGGGGTCAGTACTGGCCGTAGCGCCCCTTCACCGAGGCGAGCAGCGCCTGGCTGTCGAAGCCGATGCCGTCCTTGAAAACGATCTCGACATTCTCGATGTCTTCGATGCGGCGGGAGGGATCGCCGCGGACGACGATCAGATCGGCGTTCTTGCCGGGCGCGACCGATCCGATCCGGTCGGCGAGGCCGAGATAAATCGCGCCGTTCAGGGTGCCGATGCGGATCGCCTCGACCGGCGAAAAGCCGGCCTCGACAAGAAGCTCGATCGCGCGCTGATCGCCGAAGCCGGGAAGCACGTTGCCTGCGCCCGTCGGGTCGGGACCGGCAATGAGGAGGCCGCCCGCGGCGACGAAGGCTCGTTCCAGTTTCAGTTCGTTTGCCCAGAGCCTGGCGCGTGCCGCGACGCGGTCCGGCTTGGCGCCGGCCGCGAGGGCGCGCAGCCGCAGATAGTCCGCCTTGGCCTGGGGGCTGAGGACGTCGAGCATCTTCGCGCTCAGCGGCCGGTAGCTGGGCGAATTCGGCTCGAACACCGGCAGCGTCGAGGTGATCGCCACTTTGCTTCGCACCAGTTGGGCAATCAGAGCCCGTGCCGGGCCGCCTTCTGCGTCCATCGCCGCCAGCGTCGCGGCGCCGGTGGTGGCCGGGCAGAGATCAAGCTGCTTGCCGGGATCGTTCTGGGTGTTGACCCAGAAGCCATGTTCCAGATTGTCGATGCCCAGGGCCGCTGCTTCGGGATAGGTGACGGAGCAGAGATGGCCGGTGAGCTTCAGTCCGCGGCGATGCGCCTCGCCGATCGCGGCCTTCAACTCCGCGCGGGTGATGTTCATGTAGGCCTTGAAGGAGGTGGCGCCCTGGTCCGCCCAGAAGGCTACCATGCGCCGCGCTTCGTCCGCGTCCTTGAGCTGATGCATCTGCACGAATGGGCTGTTCGCGCCTTCGAGATAGGGGGCGGTAACGTCCATGTGCGGCCCGGCAAGAGCGCCCGCGTCGATCTGCGCCTTGACGTTGAGATCGGTATAAGGCTCGACGCTTCCCGCCGTCCGCATGGTGGTGACGCCGGCCGCTAGATACAGGCGCGGCGCGCTGAAGGTCATTTGCGGGACGAGCGGACTGGGCGCATCGGAATGCCCGTCGGCGTCGAGATCCGGCCGCGCGATATAATACATGTGGTCGTGCATGCCGACGATGCCCGGCATCACCGTTCTGCCGGTCATGTCGAGCACCGCGGCGCCCGGCGGGATCGGAGCTTCGGGGCCGGAGATCGCCTCGATTGTCGAACCGCGGATGGTCACCGTCCGGTTTTCCGCCGGCGCGGCGCCGGTGCCGTCGATCACCCGGACGTGGGTCAAGGCGATCAGGGCCCCGGACAGCTTTACGAAGGGCAGCACGGCCTTGCCCGGCGCGGCGGGCGGCGGGAGGATTCGGGCGCTCACCTTGGCGTGCGGGGCCGGTGCGGCACCCAGCAAGGCGATTGCAGCGGCACCTGCCGCGAGGGCTTTCAGCATCGTATCACTCCTGCTTGGTGTTTTGCGCGCCGGGGCGCAGCGGGCGGGTCTCAGGCATGGCGAGCAGAATTGGAAAGATGCCGAGTGCGACGGCCGCAATCATCAGGCCGGGGATGAAGGGCGAGTCGCTTTGCTCCATCAACCGCTGCGTAAGGTAGGGGGCGAAGCCGCCGAATACCGCCGTGGCCGCCGTTGCGCCCAGCGCCAGTCCGCTCAACCTGCCCTCGCCCGGAAACTGCTCCGCCGTCGCCACCGCCCCCACCGCGCTGACGCCGCCGCCGAGCGCGGCCAGGATCAGCGCGCCCCAAAGCGCGTAGGCCAGGGAATTGGTCGCCATGAGTTCGAAGGCCGCGGCCGGCAACAGCAGGGCACAGCCGCACAGGATCAGCAGCACCGGTTTACGGCCGAAACGGTCGGACAACGCTCCCACCAGCGGCGTGACGAGGATCACCACCACCGCCGCCGAAGTCGCAAGCCACAGCGCCTGCCCTTCGGCCATTGCACCCGCCTGGATCAGGAAAGCCGGAACATAGGTGATGCCGATATAATATGTGATCGAGCCAAGCGCCGAGATCGCAAAACCGCGCCCGATCGCCTTGCGGTGAAAGCGGATGGCGTGGCGAAGCGGCTGCCGGGGCACCGTTCCCTCCGCCTGTTGCCGCTCGAATTCGGGGGATTCCTGCATGGTCGATCTCGCCACCAGCACGGAGCCGGCAAGCGCCGCACCGACCACAAAGGGAATTCGCCAACCCCAATCCTCGAGCGCGGCGCTGCTCAGGCAGCTCACCGTCAGCGCCGATGCCGCGGCGGCAAGCAGCGCGCCGATCTCGCTCGCCGCCGAGGCAAGGGAAGTGATCAGTCCGCGCCGCGAACTCGGCGCGCCTCGAGCAGGTAGGCGACGACGCCGGTATATTCGCCGCCGACGGAGAAGCTCATCACGCAGCGAAGGGCAATCAACAGCCAGCCGGCGGCCGGACCGATCGCGGCGCCCGTCGGCAGCAAGGCGGTGGCAAGCATCGCGGCCGTCATCAGTGCCATCGACATCAGCATCATCCGCCGCCGGCCGTGCTTGTCGCCGATATGGCCGAACACCGCCGCGCCGAGCGGCCGCATCAGATACGCGACCGCGAACCCGCCCAAGGTCGTGGCAAGGGCCGCGGAGCCGTTGCCGAAGAACACGCGGGACAGCACGGTCGCGAAGTAGAGATAAAGGGTGAAATCATACCATTCGACGATCGTCGAAAGGGCCGCGACCGCCATCGAACCGCGAGACATTTGCCGTGGTGAGTCTCGCCGCTCCATTGCCGTTGCGCGCTTCAAGAATTCAGTCCGGTCAGTGTGCAGTGAAGAGCGCTTTGGGGACCACCACATGGACGCCCTTGTTGCGATCGACCAGTTCGGTGATCTCTACGTCACCGGCGACGCTGATCAGCATGTAGGCGTCGTCGCGGGTCATGCCCTTCGCGCTCACCAGGAAATCGATCATGTTGCGCAGCGCCTTGCGGGTGGCGTTGCTGAGATCGTCGTCGAAACCCATCGCGAGATAGGCCTTGGGCGTTTCGGCGCGGGGATAGGGTGTCACCTTTCCCTTGTGCAAAATGAACTGGAAGGTGCCGGTGAGCGAGGTTTCGAGAGCGGTGATGTCGACTTCGCCATTGCCTTGCGCCGCATGGCCGTCGCCGGCCTGGAACAGCGCGCCGCGCGCGTGCACGGGCAGAAACAAGGTCGTGCCGGCGACCAGCGCCTTGTCGTCCATATTGCCGCCGTTGATCGTCGGCGGCGCCGAATCGTAGCGGCCGAAGGCGGGCGGCGGCGCGACGCCCATGCTGCCGAAGAAGGGCGCAAGCGGCACTTCGATGCCGGGGCCGAAGCGGCCGACCATCCGCTTGCGATCGAGCGGCACGATCTTCATGCGCGCATAAGGGAAATCGTCGGTCAGAAAACCGGCGCCGTAGCGGAAGGCGTTGTAGGCATAAGGTATGGCGAGATCGACCTTGCGGATCCGCACCTCCAGCGTGTCGCCGGGCTCGGCGCCTTCGATCGCGATCGGGCCGGTGAGGATATGCCCGCCCGGCCCGCGGGCGGAGACCGGCACGCCGTCATACACTGCGCGGAGTTCCGCTTCGACGTCGGCCGGAGCGACGCCGGCCTTTTCGAGGCCCGCGGGGCTGTTGGTCAGAAGGGTGTGGATCACCACCGTATCGCCCGATTTCACGGTCAGCACCGGCTTGGCGGTTGCATCGTAATTGCCCCACGCCACCGTCTGCGGCGTTGCCTTCAGTTCATAGGTCTCGGCGGCCGCGGGAGCGGCGAACGCAAGGACCGCCAGCAGGATGAAACGCATCTTCGCCTCCGCGTATTCGGCGCCCCGGTGGCGCGCTTATCGCCTACAATCACCTGGCAAGCGGATTGTTGCCGGTGCTCTGCCCAATCCTAGTGGCACAAATCGGCTCGGGCCATAGCTTCGCTGCCGCACGGCTGGACGTCATCTCGCCGGAACCGCCGCCGTTCTTGCTCGTAATCTCTCCCGACAGCCGCGGAAGGATGATCGACTTGGCCGACAGCATGGCTCGCTCCACCCGAACGCCGCTCACGGTGGCGGGACACCCGGTTTACTCGGCGCTGCTGCCGGTGCCGATCGTCTGCTTCCTCGGCGCCCTCCTCACCGACATCGCCTATGTCGGCGCGCCGGACATGTTGTGGCTAGATTTCTCGAGCTGGCTGCTGTTCGCCGGGCTGGTGGCCGGCGGCTTCGCAGGCGCACTGCTGATCGTGGAGCTGGTCCGCGCCGGAAGCGGCCGGCGGGGCGCGCTCACCCTCCACTTCGTGCTTCTGCTTGCGGCCTGGATCACCGAGATCTTCAACTCGCTGATCCACGCGCGTGATGGTTGGACGGCAGTTGCGGGGACCGGGATCACCCTGTCGGCCATCGCCGCGGTGCTTGCGCTTGCCGCCGGCTGGTTCTGGCAATCGGCGCGACGCGCTTTGTCGGGAGAGACGCGATGAACCGCAGGTTTGCACTGACGCTGGCGTTGCTGCCGCTCGCCGCCTGCGGAAGCAAGCGGGAGGTCGATCCCAACAGCCAATACGGCCCCAATCCCGTACTGCCGGAGCCGAACGAGCAACTCGTCGCCGATGTCGGCGTCTTTCAGGTGACCGGCTGGCCGGCCGGCGAGGCCCCGACGGTGCCCGCCGGCTTCAAGATCGAGGCGATCGCGACCGGCCTTTCCAATCCGCGCAACGTGCTTGCGCTGCCCAACGGCGACGTGCTCATCGTGGAATCCAAAATCGAGCGCAGCGAGCCGGTGCAGCGGCCCAAGGACCCGATCCGGGGCCTGATCATGGCCCGCGCCCATGGGCAGAGCCAAAGCGGCCAGGCACCGGGGCCGAGCAACCAGATCACGCTGTTGCGGGATTCGAACGGCGACGGCCGGCCGGACGGGCGGACGGTGCTGGTCGACCGGCTCAATGCGCCGTTCGGGATCGCGGTGGTCGGCAGCGACCTGTATGTCGCCAACACCGACGCGGTGGTGCGCTACCCCTTCGCGCCCGGCACGACGCGGATCACCGCGCCTCCGGTCAAGGTGGTCGGCCTCCCCGCCGGGCCGATCAACCACCATTGGACCAAGAGCCTGACCGCAAGCCCCGACGGCTCGCGGCTTTATGCAAGCGTCGGTTCGAACAGCAACGCTCTGGAGCGCGGCATCGAGGCCGAAAAGGACCGTGCCGCGATCCTCGAGATCGATCCGAAGACCGGCCTCTACAAGGTCTTCGCGAGCGGGCTGAGGAACCCGAACGGCCTCACCTTCTACCCGGGCACCAACACGCTCTGGACGGTGGTCAACGAGCGCGACGAGCTCGGCCCGGACCTTGTTCCGGACTATATGACGTCGGTGCGGCCCGGCGGCTTTTACGGCTGGCCGTACAGTTATTACGGCCAGCACGTCGATCCCCGGGTGCGGCCGCAACGCCCCGATCTGGTGGCGCGCGCGATCAGCCCCGATTACGCGCTGAGCTCTCACGTTGCGGCGCTTGGCCTCGCCTTCTACACCGGCGCCAGCTTCCCGGCAGGGTATGGCGGCGGCGCTTTCGTGGGCGAACATGGCAGTTGGAACCGCACCGATCCGCACGGCTACAAAGTGGCCTTCATTCGCTTCCAGGGCGGCAGGCCGGTCGGCATTCCTCAGGATTTCGTTACCGGCTTCCTGAAGGACGGGAAGGCGCGCGGACGGCCGGTTGGCGTAACGGTCGACCGCACCGGCGCTCTGATCGTCGCGGACGACGTCGGCAACACCGTTTGGCGCGTCAGCTATGCGGCGGCAGCGCCAGCACCAGTTCCAGCGCCGGCGGGCTAGGGCGTAAGGCCCCGCGCCGACCCGTATTTCAAGCCGGCATCCTCGTGCGGCCGCACATAGACTCGGTAGATGGCGGGGAACCGGCCGCGCAGCGTCTCCTCGATCTCGGCGACGATCCGTTCCACGTCCGCGGCGCTGAGCCGGTTGTCGAAATCGACGTTCACCGCCGCGACGATCTGATCGGGCGCGTTGTGGATCGTCATGATCTCGCCAACCCCTTTGACGCCCTCGCAGGAAACGGCGCGGCGGATGCCGGCGACCAGCTCCGGGTCCGCCGCCTCGCCGATCAGCAGCCCCTTGGCTTCGCGGGCGAGGAAGATCGCGACAACCGCGAGCAGCAGCCCGATCAGGACCGAGGCAACGCCGTCGAAGCGCGGGTCGCCGGTGAGCTGCGACAAAGCGAGGCCGAGCGCGGCAATCAGGATGCCCGCCATCGCCGCGCCGTTTTCGAGGAGAACGATGACGGTGGTCGCATCCTTGGTCGAGACCAGCGACTGCCACCATCCCTTGCCGCCCCGCGCGCTGTTGAAGGCGCGGAAAGCGGCGAAAGTGGATCCGCCCTCCAGCAAAAAGGCGACGCCGAGCACGCCATAAGCGATCAGCGGCGATACCGCGTGCTCGGGCGACAGGAAGTGAAGCACGCCTTCGTAGATCGACACGCCGGCGCCGAGCGCGAAGACGAGCAGCGCCACCACGAAGCTCCAGAAATAGAGTTCACGGCCGTACCCGCCCGGGTGGATTTCGTCCGCGGGCTTGGCGGCGCGCTTCTGCCCGTACATCAGCAGCAGCTGATTGCTGGAATCGACGAGGCTGTGCACGCCCTCGGTCAGCATCGCCGATGAGCCGGTGAGCGCCGCCGCGCCGAACTTCGCTGCCGCGATGCCGACATTGGCCGCCAGCGCCAGGACCAGCACCTTGTTGTTCTCTGCCTTCACCTGATCTCCAAGTTTCAAAGCTCCCGGCGTACCTGCGCGCAGCCCGGGAACCTCCGTTCTGAGCGCTCGGCACCGGCACAGGTTCCGCGACCCTGGAGAGCGGCAATTTGCCGGACGCCGGGCGCCTGCTTATGGCGTAGCCGCATGGAAGGTCCCGACTGGATGGAGAAAGCGCGAAAGGTAGCGCGCAGCTTCGCGGCGGCCACTCGGGGGGAGCGGAGCGCCGGGCATTCGGTGTACGTCATCCTGTTGCGCGACCCTGCTCGGATGGGACGGTGGGGCCTGTATGTCGGGCAGACCTCCCGCGATCCCGACCTGCGCTTCGATCAGCACAAAGCCGGCCACAAGGCGAGCCGGGCCGTTACCAGGTTCGGCGTGCGCCTCCTGCCGCAGCTGGTGGAGCATCTCAACCCGATGCAGGCCTGGGAGTCCCTCGACCTGGAGGCGGCGCTGGCGCAAGGGTTTCGCGACGCTGGTATTCCATGGATCGAAGGCGGTCACTGAGCCGATGAAACGCCTGCTAAGCATCTTACCGATCCTGGCGTTCGCCGCGTCCTGCTCGAAGGGAGGCGAGGAGGCTGCCGCTACGGTGGCGGAGAAGCCGCTCTGCACCGCGGCGGAGGCAGGCGCCGTCACCGCCGCAAAGGCGACGGAACTGCTGGAGGCAACCCGCCAGCCCGGCGCGAAGGGCCGCGCCGCCTGCGCCCGGTTCAAGGAAGTGATCGAGCACCGTGCAAAGGCAGGCATCCCGGACGCCGCAAAATGCCGCTGGGACGATCGGAATAGCAACGGAAACCCGCGCTTCCTGATCTCCCTGCATCTGACGCAACTCAGAGGCCGGGCCCGCCGGAGTTGCAGCAACTTGGAATAGCCGCGAAGGGGCCCGCCACGCACCACCGTGGCTTCCGGCTTAGTGACGGTGCCCGCCGTTCGAGCCCGCAACGCCGCGTCGCCGCGTGCCATGGTGCGGTTATGCCGAGCATGTTTCGTTGCCGGCTGTATCGTTCGATCTCTTCCACGGTGAGCGCCGAACAGGAGGCGCCTCGATCGGTTTCCGCGTGTCGGCAGGGCCCTTACGGAGGCGGTAGCCGTAGACCAGTTCGCATCGGTTTTCACGACTCGCGGATCTTCTTCGGGCACAAAAAAACCACCTTGGCTTGGGGCCTTGGCGGTTTGTTTTTGTGTGTTGGTTGCGGGAGCAGGATTTGAACCTGCGACCTTCAGGTTATGAGCCTGACGAGCTACCGGGCTGCTCCATCCCGCGTCACCGACGTAGGGCCGAGGCCCTGAACTGACTGAGCCGCCCAGGGTGCGTTGGCACCTTGAGCGGCTCACTATGTGAATGGGTTCATTCCTTTGGTGCCTTGCGCAGGCCTCAAAGCCTGGCGACGACCTACTCTTCCATCGCTTAAGCGATAGTACCATCGGCGCTGTCTGGTTTCACGGCCGAGTTCGGGATGGGATCGGGTGGGTCACAGACGCTATGGCCACCAAGCTATGGAGGCCGCGCAAAAAGGTTCTAGAAACCGTGCATTATACATCTAGCTGAGGGTCCGATCTCGGACAGGCCAAGCCTGTCGTTGATGGTGGGACTCTCAAGCGCGAATAGAGCAATTAGGACCGGTTAGCTCCATGCATTACTGCACTTCCACATCCGGCCTATCAACGTCGTGGTCTTCGACGGCTCTGTGATAACTTATCTCGAGGGAGGCTTCCCGCTTAGATGCTTTCAGCGGTTATCCCGTCCATACATAGCTACCCTGCTGCACCGTTGGCAC
>Ga0190273_10000036_pt1 | contig 92915 bp, 85 predicted proteins | sample Popmic504IS_FD_134513 | JGI IMG/M metagenome (GOLD analysis project Ga0190273, IMG submission 134513) | Populus adjacent soil microbial communities from riparian zone of Shoshone River, Wyoming, USA - 504 IS | ecosystem: Environmental > Terrestrial > Soil > Riparian zone > Trees stand | place...
CATCGGCCGTGTCATTTCTGTGGCACTTTCCCGCGGGTTTCCCCGGGTGGGCGTTACCCACCGCCCTGCCCTGTGGTGTCCGGACTTTCCTCGAGGGGTTTTCTCTCCCCCCGCGGTCCGCTCGGCCCGCCTGAGGAGAGTAGCTCGGCGCTCCTCGCGGCGCCAGGGCCTAGACCTTCCGAAACACCCCCACCACTTTGCCGAGCACCCGCGCCTCGGTGGTGATGATTGGCTCCATTTCCTCGTTTTCGGGCTGGAGCCGGATGTGGTCCTTTTCGCGGTAGAGCCGCTTCACGGTCGCCTCCTCGCCGATCAAGGCGACGACGATCTCCCCGTTGGCGGCATCGTCGCTTGGCCGCACGATCACGTAGTCGCTTTCGAGGATGCCGGCGTCCTTCATGCTTTCGCCGCGGATCTGGAGAATGTAGTCACCGTCCTCGCCCCCGATCACGTCGGGAACCTCGAGGTACTCCTCGATGTTCTCTTCGGCGAGGATCGGCTCGCCGGCGGCGACCTGCCCGACCAGCGGCAGCCCGTTGCCGGGGTTGATCGCGCTCTTTGCCTTGTCGAAGAGCAGCTCGATCGCCCGCGGCTTCGAGGGGTCGCGTTTGACCAGCCCTAGCTTCTCCAGGTTGGCCAGATGGGCATGCACGGTCGAGGAGGAATGCAGCCCCACTGCTTTGCCGATCTCGCGCACGGTTGGTGGATAGCCCGTCTTCGCCGCGTATTTGCGGATGAAGTCGAAGATCTCCCTCTGCCGCTTGGTCAAGTCCAGGTCCATCGCCCTTCCGCTTTCCTCGGATGCCGGATCAGTGTCAAACAGGCGCAAATTCCCTTCGAACACTTGTTCGCAAGGCTACCGCCTCCCCCGGACACCCGCAACCACCGCCCTCCCCTGGGCGCAAACATCTAGAATCGCCTTCCCTCAAGCGGCTGTGGCGGAACTGGTAGACGCGCAAGGTTGAGGGCCTTGTGGGTGGAAACACCCGTGGAGGTTCGACTCCTCTCAGCCGCACCAAAGCTTCGACGTCAGGGCCCTCGGTCTCAGCTGGAGCCGAGGGTCCTGCTTTCACGATGGACCCACACCGGGGACCGCATAACCGCCGCCGGGAACGTGGATCACCGGGGGCAGGTGCTCGCTGCGGCAGCCACGGGGGTCGAGCTTGCCGCGCAGGCGGAACACGGCGGCGGGATCGGCGTCGACCACCTTTCGCGCGGCAGGGTCGCCGCGGGTCCATAGCTCCTCCTGAGGGATGGACCCGGGGCCGTTTTCGGCGGCCGGGGTGACGACGACGAAGCCGGGGTCCCAGCGGTTGACCGCGCGGCGCCAGGCGACGCAGCTTTCGATCGGACGGTAGCCGCCGTGCGGGGCGACAACGCCGAGGTACTGGACGCGGTTGGTGAGCTCGGGGTCATAGAAGACGTACTGACCGAAGGCGGCAGGCGGTCCTACCAGGCCGATCCTGGCGTCACCCACGCTCCGCGCCCAACCTTGTATCCGCTGCCACTGGGGCGTGTCGCGAAACCCGGGGTTGTCGCCGGGCGGAGCCAGGCTCGAGGCGTAGCGGACAGCCTCGTAGTTCCGCTGGCTTGGAAAGCCGCAGGCGACGATCAGGACGGCGGCGATGAAGACGGGTGCGGCGACTCGGAGGGGGCGAGCCCCGGCCGCCGCCAGCGTCGCGGCCGCGACCGCGACGGCAACGAGAGTTAGAGCGAGGAGGACGCCCGTACCGAGCTGGTCAGCCTGCCAGCTCGATGAAGAGATCGCGCCAATCGCGAAGAGCGCCGCCATCGCCGGTGCCAGTGCACGCGACAACCGTCCCCGTCCCCCGAGCTGCAGCGGCAGCAGGACCAGCCCCGTTGCCAGGGCGGGGGTCAGGTACCGGAGGTTGGTCTCGAAGCCCGACGGATGCCCGGCCGATCCGGAGGCCGAGACGGGGATGAACACGTAGGCGACCGCAGCTGCGATCCCCGCCGCCCCCAGCACCCGCCGTAGGTCCGGCCCACGCGCGACCGCCAGAACCAGGCCCGCGGTTGCCGCGGCGAAGACCAGCGGCCACAGCGGTCCGACCGACCGGACCAGCGCCGGACCGAACTCGTGCAGCCAGACTCCGGAGTCGGTCGCGTAGTCCGCCACGGAGTGAGCCGGCCGCGGATAGAGCGAGAGCTGGTCGGGACCGCGGAGCGGCCCGATGCCGATCCACGGCAAAGGATTGCCGGCATGAACAAGATTGCGCAGGTACCAGTAGCCACCGGTCAGGGCGATGCCGCCGAGCCAGGCCGCGGCCGCTCGCAGGCGCTCGGCCGGAGCGATGACCCAGGGGAGACCGGCCGTGAGCACCGCGACCGGCGCCAGCAGGGTGATCTTGGTGCCGATCGCGAGCCCTGCCGCAAGCCCGGCGACCAGCACCACGCCGGCACCCGGGCTCCACCGGCCTTCCGCCCGGCCGTTGACCAGCAGCGCCATCGTCGCCAGCAGCAGGAACACACCGGCCGTGTCGTTCGGCGCGTTTCCCGACTGCGCCTCCATCACCTCGGAGCCCAGTACGAGGGCAACCCCGATCAGCGCCTCGGGACCGCGGCCGTGGGGCCTGCCCACACACCAAGCCGCGAGAAGGGCGAGAACCATCCAGCCCACGTTCGCGAAGACCGAGAGGAAATCGCTTCCAAGGCCGAGCATCCCCAGCGCGTGCAGCAGCTCTGAGTTCTGTGGGTAGAACCAGGCGGTCAGCGCCATCGGGTCGGTGAACTTGACTGCCCAGGTGTCCCCCGACTGGAAGATCGCCGCGGAAAACGGCAGGTGGTACCAGGTGCTGTCCTGACGGTAGATCCCGTGGTCGAGGCTGTCCCCAACACCGCCCGACCACTGCAGGGTGACCCCCAGGGCCACCACGAGGGCCAGGGCCGTCGCCCCGCGTTGGCTAGACGGCGCTTCCGGTGCTTTTCCCCCGCGGCCTTCGCGCCTGCTCCCGAACGAGACGGCAGCCGTGAGCACCAGCAGGGCCAGCATCGCGATCGGGGTAAGCATCCCGAAGCTGCCGAGCAGCTCGGCGGCCACCACCAGGACGGAGATCGCCAAGACCAGCTCCGCGAGACGTGCGGGCGCTCCCGTCCAGACGCTCAGCAGCCGGCGGCGAAGGTTCACTGCCGCAATCCCCGAGGCGGCAACAGTAAGAGTGAGGTAGGCGATTCCCGCCAAGTATTGGGTAAATGACACCCTTACACTCGGGTTTCTTTGAAGTTATGAGAAACGAGCCACGTTCTGTGGCTAGGATGCGCCGGAACTTTCTTGACCATCTGCTGGGAGGCGGGGTGCGGTTATCGACAGGGGGCCGCTCCAGGCTTCATAGCTGCAGCGAGCGTATTGGCGTCTTGCTGTTCTTTTTCTTATGGCTGGGCGCCGGAACCGCCGCCGCCGACTGGTCGCCGCCGGTCACGGTAACCGAAGGGGGAACCCAGTACACCTTCGGCCAGGACGTATCGACGGACGGCACGGGGACGGTCGTGTGGTCGGGGCCGCTGCCGGGCGGCGATGGCTATGCCATCTACACCAAGGACGTAGAGGCCGACGGCACCACCGGCACCAAGCGGGTCATCTCCGCGGCTCCTCCCACCGCCGCCTTCACCTCCGCCTATGCGCCGGCGATCCGCTACGACGCCGCCGGCACCGCGACCGTGGTCTGGTTGGAATCCGCTTACAGCAGCGACAGCTGCTTCAGCGAAGGAGACGAACCACAGGAGGACTGCGTCGTCGACGAGTACCTCCGGTCGCGACAGATCGGGCCCACGGGCTCGCTGTCCACGATCAGCGTCCTCCGCCACCGCCAGGTGGCCTACCCGGAGGACGGATCCTTCGGCGGCAGCAGTCCCGCCTATGTGACCTACGGCCAGCCGACTCTCACCGGAGGTCCCAGCGACACCCTCACCGTCCTCTGGACCGAGAGCACGTTCGAGAGCGGATGCGCGGCTTACGGTTATTCGAGCTCTTACGCCGACGCGGAGTGCGAAGCGAACACGAGCATCGAGTGGGTCCGCCTTTCCGCGGCGGCCGCGCCGCTGAGCTCGCCCAAGTCCGCCCACACGGTCAAGACGACCGGCTACGGCTCCGGCCACCCGCTGGTACGGCTGAGGGCGGGCGCCGCGTCGGACGGCACCGCCACGGTGCTGTTCAGCACCCGCACCTCCACTGACGAGTCGAGCTGCTGGGGCGGCGAGAGCACGGTCGGCTTCCTGCGCATCTCGGCGGCCGGGGCGGCGGGCAGCGCCTCCCAGCTCGACGCCGGCTGCGGCACGGTGAGCCCCGAGCTGGCGATCGACCCCAGTGGCGCCGCGATCGCGGTCTGGGGCTGGGCCGGCACCTACTCGGCTGACGAAGCGCTCTATGCGCGCATCGGAGCCGCGGGGGCCGCGGAAAGCCCGCAGGGACTCCTCGAGCCCGGCGAAGGGACTCACGTCGGCGGGCTCGACGTCGCTCGCGTGGAGCCGGGCGGGGCGCGCGCGGTCTGGATCGTGGAGGGAGCGGTGCGCAGCCGCCGCATCCCCGCCGCCGGCAACCTCGGAGCGGTCACCACGGTGGCGAGCCCGCCCGCCGAGCGCACCTTCTCCTCACCGCGAATGGCCGCCACCGCCGACGGCTCGGCCGCGATCAGTTGGGAAACCGTCACCGACAGCGGCCAGGGCCTCGAAGTCGCCACCCTCACCGCCGGCGGTGCCGCCAGCGCCCCCCGCCCCCTGCTGAGCATCAACCGCCAGGACCACGGCAGCCGCGTCAGCCCGGGGCCAGGAGGCACCTTCATGGTCTCCTGGCGGGTCTCAGTCCCCCGCCACAACCGGATCCAGGCCGCCCGCTTCGGCACCGCGGCCGTGAAAAGCAACGACGCCTTCGCCGATGCCCGCTCCCTCGACGGCGAACTTCCCGATTTTGCCTCGGGATCGAACGCCGGCGCCTCGCGCGAGCCGAGCGAGCCCGACCATGCCGGCGACCCCGGCGGCCACTCCGTCTGGTACTCGTGGAAACCCTCGACGAGCGGCCCAGTGACCCTCTCCACCTGCGCCGCCGGCGCCCTCGACCCGGTCCTCGCCGTCTACACGGGTTCGTCGCTCGCTGGGCTCACGCCGGTCGCCGGCGCCAAGGACGGTGCTCCCTCGCCCTGCGCCACCGGTGACAGCGGGGTCAGGTTCGACGCGGTCGCCGGCACCGTCTACCGGATCGCGGTCGACGGCCAGGGCGGGAGCACGGGCACGTTCGGGCTGAAGCTGCTGGCCCGGGAGAATCCCCCCGCCAACGACGCCTTTGCGGCGGCCAAAGCCATCGTCACCGCGCTGCCCACCTACGCCTTCGGAACCAACGCCGACGGCTCGCGCGAGCCGGGCGAGCCGAACCACGCCGGCAAGCCCGGCGGCGCCTCGGTCTGGTACTCGTGGACGGCGACCGAAACCAGGACGGCGACGATCTCCGTCTGCGGCGAAGGCCTCGAGGAACCGCTGCTGGGTGTCTACACCGGATCCGCGCTCGGCTCGGTGTCGGCGGTGACGACTACGACCGGCACGCCCGAATGCTCCCGCAACGGCACCGCCGTCCGCTTCGAGGCGGTCGCTGGGACGACCTACCGGATCGCGGTCGACGGCGCCGGGCGCGAGGGCCGCTTCCGGCTGCGGCTGGCCCAGCGGCCCGCCAACGACGACCTGGCCCAGGCCAAATCGCTCTCCGTCCCCTCGTTCTATGTCTACGGCTCGACCGAGGCTGCCACCAAACAGGCCGGCGAGCCGGATCACGCCGGCAACCCCGGCGGGCATTCGGTTTGGTACTCGTTTACGCCGACGACCAGCGGCACTGCCTTTGTCTCCGTCTGCCTCTCCACCGGCAAAGACCAGGATGCTCTGCTGGGTGTCTACACCGGCCCCGATGTCACCCACCTGACCGCGATTGCCTCTGACCGCGGCAGCGAGCCGGCCGACGGCTGTTACAGCCACTACAGCGAGGTCCGCCTCGACTACAAAGCCGGGACCACGTACTGGATCGCGGTCGACGCGACCAACGGGGGCGAAGCGTCCTTCTCGCTGCGAGTCGAGCCGCTGCCTGGGAACGACGATCTCGCCGGCGCCCACCCGGTGCCGAGCATCGGTTCTTCGTTCGGCAACTACAACCTCTACGCCACCAAGCAGGCGGGCGAGCCTAACCACGCCGGAGACCCGGGCGGCCATTCCCTCTGGTACTCGTGGACGCCGGCGAGCAGCGGCACCGCCTTTCTCTCCGCCTGCCTCTCCGCCGGAAAAGAAGCCCCGGCGCTGCTCGCGGTCTATACGGGATCGACGATCGGCGACCTCACTGAGGTGGGGGGAGATGCCGGCAGCGGCTCGACCAGCGGCTGCTCCAGCCACTACAGCGAAGTGCGCCTCGACTACAAAGCCGGGACCACGTACTTGATCGCGATGGACGGCAAGGGCGGCGCCACCGGGTTTCTCTCCCTGCGAGTGGAGCTGGCACCGGCCAACGACGACTTTGCCGCCGCCAAGGAGATCTCCGGCAACCCCCCCGGCTCGATCTCCGACTCCAACCGGCGCGCTTCCAAGCAACCCGGGGAGCCCAACCATGCCGGCGACCCTGGCGGCGCTTCGGTCTGGTACTCGTGGACGCCGGCGAGCAGCGGCTTCGTCACCCTCTCGGTCTGCACGCCGTTCAGCGCCAACCCCTTGCTGGCCGTCTACACCGGCGCCGACGTCGCCCACCTGACCGAGGTCGCATCCGGGCGGGGCAACGGCACCGGCTTCTGCTCTCCCTCCTCCGGCGGATTGGAGCTGGAGGTGGATTCCGCCACCCGCTACTACATAGCGGTCGACAGCCCCGGCGGCGCCGGGGCCCAGTCGTTCACGCTGAACCTGACGCTCGAACGGGTGCCCGGCAACGACGACTTCGCCAACGCGCTCGTTCTCGGCAGCGGGCCGTCGACTCGCTCCGGATCGAACCGCCATGCCACGAAGCAACCCGGGGAGCCCGATCACGCCGGCAAGCCCGGCGGCGCCTCGGTCTGGTACTCGTGGACGCCGACGAGCAGCGGCACCTTCGGGATCTCGGTCTGCGCGAGTGACTTCGATCCGGTGCTTGCGGTCTACACGGGCTCGACGCTCGCGGGGCTCAGCTCGGTAGCCGGCAACGACAACGCCGCCGGGGGCGAATGCTCCAGCCACGACAGCGAAGTCCGGATCGCGGCCGTTGCCGGGACCACCTACCGGATCGCCGTGGACGGCGCCGGCGGCGGCTCGGGGTTCTTCGCGCTCGCGCTGACCGGCACGCCGGCCAACGACGACCTCGCGGCAGCGACGTCGCTCTCAGGCTCCCTGCCGACGACCGCGTTCGGCTCGAACCGGTTGGGCTCCAAGCAGGCGGGCGAGCCGAACCACGCCGGCGATCCCGGCGGCGCCTCGGTCTGGTACTCGTGGACGGCGCCGAGCGCCGGCACCGTAAGGGTCTCGGTCTGCGGCTTCGGCTCCCTGGACCCACTGCTCGGCATCTATACGGGCAGTGCCCCCGAGACGCTGCAGGCGGTAGCCGGCGCCGGCGCCGACCCGGGCTGCTCCGGCAACGGCGCCGCGATCAGGTTCGCGGCGACCGCCAACACCACCTACCTGATCGCGGTCGACGGCCGTGCCAACAGCTCCGGCAGCTTCTTGATCGACCTGCGCGGCACGCCCGCCAACGACGACTTCGCCTTCGCCGAGTCGCTGGCGGCAGCCCTGCCCCAGACGACCTGGGGCGACAACCGCGTGGCCACCAAGCAGGCCGGGGAGCCGAACCACGCCGGCGATCCCGGCGGCGCCTCGGTCTGGTACTCGTGGACGCCGACGAGCAGCGGCCCGATCAAGATCTCGACCTGCTCCTTCAGCCACCTCGACCCGGTGCTCGCCGTCTACGCCGGGAGCTCGGTGAACGGGCTCGCCGAGGTCGCCACCGACACCGACACCGCGCCGGCCGGGTGCTGGGGCAAGGGGGCCTCGGTCCGCTTCGACGCCGTCGCCGGCACCGTCTACCGAATCGCGATCGACGGCGAGGGCGGCAGTGAGAGCGACTTCCAGCTCGAGCTCCGCGAGGCGGGGCCGGCCAACGACGATTTCGAAGCCGCAACCGAGGTTCCCCAAGACCGGGCCCTGGTGCCCGGCACCACGCTCGGCGCCAGCACTCAGCCGGGCGAGAATTCGTCGGCATCGCAGACCGTCTGGTACCGCATGGTTGCGACCCATAACGGCATCGTCCGACTCCATACCTGCAGCGACGTCGGCGCCCCGATGGACATCGACGTCTTCACCGGCTCCGCCATTGGCGCGTTGTCACAGGTGCCCGTGATCTCGGCCGGAACGATCTCCGGCTGCAACTTCCCGCCGCCGGCTTCGCACGGGTTCGGCGGGACGCCGGGCATCGCCTTTCAGGCGGTCGCCGGCACCACTTACCGGATCGCCGTCGGCCGCTACTTCCAGATCTCGCCGGAATTCGTGCTGAAGCCGGCGGGGCCGTTTCAGCTCGTCGTCGAACCGCCGGCCAACGACCTCATATCCAGCGCCGAGAACGTGCCCGTGATCGGGGGCAGCATCTCCCGCTCGAACGCCGGCGCCACCCACGAGGTCGGCGAGGACGGTCATGCCGGTAACCCCGGCGGTGGTTCGGTCTGGTTCCGCTGGTTTGCCCGGGCGGACGGGCCGGCGACGATCGATACCTGCGGCAGCTCGATCGACACGCTGCTCGCGGTTCGCGATTTCGAAGGCGAGCGTGCGGCCAGCGACGACAGCGATGCCTGCGGGCCGGGATCGACCGCCGGCAGCGTCACCTTCGCCGCCAAGGAGGACACCTTCTACAACATCGCCGTAGACGGCAAGGGAGGCGCCGAAGGCGACTTCGAGCTCCACGTCAGCTTCGCCACCCCCGACACGACCCCGCCCGACACCAGCGCCTTCGTCCCGCCGGCGGTGAACTCGTCACTGCTCAACTTCAGCGCCGCTAGGGACGAGCCGGGGTCGCACTTCGAGTGCGCGGTCGACGGCGCCCAGTTCACGGCCTGCAGCCCCAGCGGCGACAGCGAGTTCGCCCAGGGCCAGGTCGGCGGCCTGACGGAAGGCACCCACACCCTGGCGATCCGCGAGGTGGATCTCGCCGGCAACGCCGACCCGACCCCGAAGGAAGCGCAGGTCACGGTCGACCTGGTGGCGCCGCAGACGACGCTGATCGAAGGTCCGCAGGGGCTGACCCGCTTGCGGGGTCCCTTCGGCTTCACCTCGAACGAGCCGGGCGGCTTCGAGTGCGCCCTCGACGAAGGACCCTTCTCCTTCTGCTCGCCGCCGCACCTCGTTCCCGACTCGCTCGCCGATGGCAATCACACGCTGAAAGTGCGCGCCGTCGACGTCGCCGGCAACCGTGACGCCTCGCCGGCGTCCCGATCCTTCGACCTCGACCGGACCCCGCCGACGATTGCCCTCCAAGGTCCCGGAGGAACGGTCGGGTCGGGCAACGTCAGCTTCTCTTTCTCGCCGAGCGAGAGCGCCGTCCTGCAGTGCTCGCTCGACGACGAGGTGACCGCCGGCTGCATCAGCCCGCGCTCCTACACGAACCTCGGCGACGGCCAGCACCTCTTCAAGGTCCGCGGCACCGACCCCGCCGGCAACGTCGGCGAATTCGCCGAACGCAGCTTCCGGGTCGAGGCGCGGCCGCCACAAACGTTGATCGAAGATGCCCCACCCGCCCGAGTCAACGCTGCCACCGCCCACTTCGAGTTCGGCGCTGACGAGGACGCCGCCGGCTTCGAATGCGCCCTCGACGACGATGCGTTCGCGGCCTGTCCCGCCTCTCATGACGTCTCCGGGCTCGGCGAGGGCGAGCACGCGATCCGGGTCCGCGCCACCGACCTCGCCGGCAAACAGGACCCGACCCCGGCCGAAGCGAGCTGGCTCGTCGACACCGACCCACCGGAGACGACGATCGCCTCGGGGCCCTCCGGCGTGACCAGACTGCTCGGCCCGTTCACGTTCTCCGCCGACGAGGCCGTGAGCGGGTACGAATGCGCCCTCGACGACGAGGCGGAGTTCGCCGCCTGCTCGTCGGGGCACTTCCTGCCCAGCCTGCCGGACGGTTCTCACACCCTGTGGGTGCGTGCCATCGACGCCGCCGGCAACGCCGACCCGGCGCCGGCGACGAGGACCATCGCCCTCGACCGCACCCCCCCGGTCGTCGAAGTCCTCAGCGGCCCGCCCCCGGTGGCCGAGGGAACCGTCACGGTCACCTTCGCCATCGACGACGAGTCCGCCTTCGCCCAGTGCCGGATCGACGGGCAGGTCTACTTCCGCTGCGCTTCGCCGATCGAGTTCAAGGGCATCCCGGACGGGCCCCACGCGATCTTCCTCCGCGGTGTCGACAAAGCCGGCAACGTGGGCGCCGAGGTCCAGGTGGACTTCACCGTCGACGAGCAGCCTCCCGACACCCTCATCGACAAAGCGCCCGAATACGCAACCGACGGTTCGACCATCGCCTTCCACGGCTCGGCCGACGCGGGCGACTTCGCCTGTGCGCTTGACGAAGACGAGTTCTCCGCATGCGAATCGCCGTTCGCCTTGCAGGGGCTCGAGGAGGGACCGCACCGGTTCCAGGTCCGCGCGATCGACGGCGGTGGCAACGTCGACCCCTCGCCGGCGGAGGCCAGCTTCGTCGTCGACAGGACGGCGCCGCAGACCACGATCACCGAGCACCCGAACGGTCCCGTGCACGACCCGCTGCTTCCCTTCCGGTACGAGTCGTCCGAGCAGCCGGAAGAGTTCGAGTGCGCGATCGACGACGGCGAGTTCCGCTCTTGTGTCGGCCTCTCCCACGACCGCCAGCCAGGTTCGCACACGTTTGCGGTGCGAGCACGCGACCGCGCCGGCAACGTCGACCCCACTCCCGCCACCTTCCCGTTCGAAGTCGTCGACGAGCCGCCGGTCGCCGTCCTGACGCTGTCGAAGCTGAGCGGGCCGGCGCCGCTCACGCTCAGCGCCGGCGCCGACGGCTCCGACCCCGACCACGACGACCTCGGCTACGAGCTGCAATGGGGCGACGAAAGCTCGACTCAAGGCTTCGCGCCCGAGTCGGAGCTGACGCACAAATACACCGAGCCCGGCCTCTACCTGGTCCAGCTCGAGGTGGACGACGGTTACGGGGGCACCGACACCGCCTCCCATCTGGTGACCGTGACCGCGCCCGAACCGGTCTCCGCTCACGCGGGCGACGACCTGACCGTGACCGCGGGCGAACCCGTACTCCTCGACGGCGCCGGCTCGCGACCGCTGGGCGGCCTCGACACCTACCACTGGTCCCTGGGCGACGGATCGACCGGCAGCGGCGCCCGCCTGACCCACACCTTCGACCAGCCCGGCGACTACGAAGCGCAGCTAACCGTGACCGGCATCGGAGGCACCGACACCGATGCGGTCCACATCCAGGTCGTGCCCCACAGCCCGGCGCCAACGGTCTTCGTTCACTCGGGGCCCACCCCCCTGCCTGGAGCTCGGGTGTTCGTCTCCCTGCCGGCTGGCGGCAGCGTCTCAGCCGACACTGGGCCCGACGGCATCGCCCGCCTCCGCGGCCTTCCCGACGGGTCCTACAAGGTCTACGCCAATAAGCCGGGCTATGTGCCGAGCACGGGAAATCTCGACGTCGCCGGCGACACGGGGAGCGGCGACGTGTCCCTCTCGCCCGGGCCGGCGGCAGCGGTCACGGTCGACTCGCGCCGAATGACCTTGGACGAAATCGAAGCGGTTGGGATCGACCCCGATGACCCCGCCAACCAACACGTCTACGAATTCAGGATCGACGGGAAATTCGGCGGTTACATCAACCGCGACGGTTTCGCCGGCGGTGGCGGCTGCACGAGAACTCTCTGCCGGTCGGGGAACGTGATCAGCACCTCCCGCTGGAGCAAGAAGGCGAACGCCCCGATCCTGGCCTCGATGCGGATCCCGGCCCGCGCCACCTTCCTCAAGGAGTTCTACGACGTCAGCGTCACCGTCACCAACCTGGCCCGCGACCCTGACATCAACCTCGAGGACGGTAGCGCCGAAATCAGCGTGCCCGAGGGAATGAGCCTGGCCCCGACCGCGACGCCGCAGAGCTACAGCCGCCGCGTCGCCGACGTCCCGGGGGGCAGCAGCACTACGCTGCATTGGTTCCTGCGCGGCGATCGGGAGGATAGCTACCACATTGCCGTCTTCTATGCCGGCAGCCTCGAGCCGTTCGGCGAATCGATCGACCTCGAAGGACGGACCGCCGAACCGATCAAAGTCTGGGGCGGCTCGGCCCTGCGCCTCGAAGTCGACCTCGATGAGGACGCGGGGCAGGGCTACCCGTACACGGCCTTCATCAAGCTGAAGAACGTCGCCGACGTGCCGGTCTACAACCCGCTGATCGAGCTGCAGCGTGACGGCCGTCTCGGCTACATCGAGCAGCCGCGGCAGCGCCACAGCTACGGGCTGCGCGAACTGGCCCCCGGGGCGACTCACACGGCCGGCCCCTTCGTCTTCGTCCCCGAGGAGAACGGCTCCATCGACCTGGCCGCCTCGGTGGTCCGCAAGGTGGCGGGCGACGTCGACCTCGGCGGCAAGATCGTCACCCACAAGCGCAGCCCCTCCTTCGAGGACACGCCGAAGTTCACCGGTCGCTGGCGCAACGACGAGGACCTGATCCTCAAATGGGACCAGGTGCCCGGCGCCAGCGGCTATGAGCTCTACACGACCCCGGATCGCAAAACCGAGTTCGGCCCGAACCCGATCGCCCTCAGCAACCAGCTCGGCCCGAACAAGGTGATGGTCACGCTCGACCGCGACGATCCGCCGCTGCTGGCGCTCAGCTCGATCGTCGACGGCGAACGCAGGATGGTCCACCCCCTGCTGAACGGCGCCGCCGCGCCACTCGTCGCTTATCCCTCGATCGAGTTCGAAGACGAGACCCGCTGCGGCGAACCGGTGACCCACGCGAAAGTGATCATCGAAGATCCCGACTTCGAGCTCACCGGCTGGGGAAGCTCCACTACCGAGAGCGGGGTCGTGGCGAACAAGCCGCTAAGCGGCCACAAATTCGAAGACCACGCCCAGGCCGGTCGTCCGGGGGCCAGCAGGCTGGCCACTCTCGTGGTGGGGGCAAGGAACACCAATCCCGCTGACGGCACGAGGAAGGTGTCGACGCAGCTCGGCCGCTGCGACTACGTCAGCCTGGGCGACTCCTTCAGCGCCGGCGTCGGCGCCCTCCTCAGCGAGACCGAAAGCTATGAGGCCGGAGGCGAAGACTGCCGCCGCTCCAAGCACGCCTACGCCCACGTCCTCGCCGACCGTCGCGAGGACGTCACCCTCGACCACTTCAAGGCTTGCGTCGGCGCCGTCTCGGCCGATCTCGAGCGTCGCAACCCTGACCACCTCGACGAGGGACCGCAAGCCGAGGGGGTCGAGGAGGCAGACCTGGTGACGCTCTCGATGGGCGGCAACGACGTCGGCTTCGGGCCGGTGCTTAAAGACTGCATGGCGGCTTACGTCCTGCAGGTCGTCTCTCACCCCCTCCCGGCCCCCGCCCCCTGCAAGATTGCGGCGGCGCCGTACGTCGAGGTACAGCTCGACGTCCTGAAGCAGACCCTCCCCGACCGACTGAGGAGGCTGCGCGACGCGATGGCCGAGAACGGGAAATTGATCCTCGTCGGATACCCGATCTTCTTCCCGGAATCCAAGCCGATCATCCCCTCGTGGGCGTGCGCCGCGCTTCACCCGAGCGACATCAGCTGGATGCACGACGTGATCATCAGGGTCAACCATGCCCTGGCGGGGATGGTTCCCGCCGGCGTCCAGTTCGTCGACCCCAACGTCGTCGGCGAGTTTGAGGGCCACGATGTCTGCCAGCGCGAGACGTCCAAGGCGTACTTCCACGGAATCCGCGGCAGTCTCGACGACTACGTCGAGAGCTTCCACCCGAAGATCGAGGGCCAGCTGGAGCTGGCCGACGCGGTTGCCGACGAGCTCGACGACCCGGCCGGCGCGGCGACGCCGTTGATGCAGGGACAATCGTTCTCCAGGCGACTGCTGATCGAGGGCTCGAACGTGCTGCGCGCGCAAATCGGCTGGCCCGGCAGCGACGTCGAACTCAGCCTCGAATCGCCCGCGGGCGAAGTCATCGACCGGTCGCATGTGCCCGGCGACGTCAACCACGTCCTGACCGGAACGTCTGAGAGCTACGAAGTCCCCGACCCCGAAGCCGGAGAGTGGAAGCTGACCGCGACGGCCCTCGAGGTAGACGAGGGAGGCGAGCCTGTCTCCTTCGAAGCAACGCAGGCGCCACCCGAAGCCGAACCCCCGCTGGCGCTCTTCCAATTCTCGCCGGAGCAAGGACCGCCGCCGCTCCAGATCCATTTCGACGCCAGCGCTTCATTCGATCCATCGGGCCAGGCGCTCACCTACAGCTGGGACTTCGGCGACGGCACCGGCGCCAGTGGCCCCACCCCCACCCATGCCTACAGCGGCGAAGGTGAATACGTCGCCGTCCTGACCGTCACCGATCAGGACGGCGAAACCGACACCTTCGAATCCCTCCCGATCGCGGTGAGGGCTGAAACTGTGCCGAACCCGACCGAGCCTGCTCCGACCGAGCCGGACCCGGGCGGGTCCGGCTCAACCACCCCGGGCGGCCCCAGCTCCACCCCCGCCGGCGCCCCGCAGGCCCAGGCGCCCTCGTCCTCCCCTACCTCCGGACCAAGCCACCCGAAGACGATCAAGTGCAAGAAGGGATGGCGCAAGAAGACCGTCCACGGCAAGCCGAGATGCCTCAAGGCGAAGAAGCACAAGAAGAAGCGAAAGCGGTAGCGCAGCGGTCCCCTCTCAGTAGCCCGTAGACGACGCTGTCGAGATAACGCCCACCGACCAGCTCCGTCTCGCGCAGGACGGCTTCTTCGCGGAAGCCGAGTCGCTCGGGGATGGCGCGGCTGGGGCGGTTGTCGGGGGCGCAGTGGATCTCGATGCGGTGGAGCTTCCACTCGCCGAAGGCTAGGTCCAGGAGGGCGCGGACGGCGGTGGTCATGATGCCCTTGCCGCGCGCCTCGGCGGTCAGCCAGTAGCCGATGCTGGTGTTGCGGTTGACCCAATCGACGGAATGGAAGCCGACGACGCCGAGGATCGGGCCGGCCGGGGCGATCGCCGCCTGGAAGCCGTCGTTTTCCCGCAGCTGCTTCTCGGCATCGGCGAGGAACCGCTCGGTTGCGGCGAGATCCTGCTTCTCGGCCCAGGGCATCCACTCCTCGAGGTCGGGGTTCGCCTTCACCAGCGCGTAGAGCTCGGGAGCGTCCTTCAGCTCGAGAGGGCGGATTCCGAGCGCATCGAGCTTGGGCGAGAGCGACGGCGCGGAGCTCACTCGACCGAGGTCCCGAGGGCCTCGTCGATGAAGGGGCCGAGCAGGCCGGCCACTGCGCGGCCGATCTCCTCCAGGTCCTCGCCCGGCGTCGTCACGTAGCTGATCGCCAGCCGCACCAGGGCCTCGGCAAGCGTCTTCACGTCGCCCTCGGCTGCCTCCGGCCAACCCTCTTCGATCACCGAGGTCAGCCGCGCGGTCGCCCACTGCACGACCGGCAGCCCCTGGGTGGTGACGAACGGCAGCATCCCGCCGGTGCCGTCGTCGCTGAGGAGGATGCGGATCAGCGGATCCTGGCCGGCGGTGTGGAGGAAGTGCTCGAGCGCGGCTGAGACGGCGGCGCGGGGGTCGTCCCGGTGCTCCAGCACTGCCTTCTCGACATCGTCCATGAACCGTTCGGCCTCGTGGATGACGAAGGCGAAGCCGAACTCGTTGCGGTTGCCGAACTCGTTGTAGAGGGTCTGACGGCTGACGCCGGCGCCGCTGGCGATGTCGGCCATCGTGATCTCCGACCAGGGCCGCCGCCCCAGCTGATCGCGGGCGGCGTCGAAGACCGTCTGGCGCAGCAGCTCCCTCGCCGCCTCCTGGTAGGGGGTCCGCCCATTCTGCATGCCCCTTATCGTGCCAGCGTGAGCGGTCAGGCGTCGTTTACAACCGGCTCGAAATCGATCTTGTCGCGGACGCCGCAGTCGGGGCAGGGCCAGTCGTCGGGGACCTCGGCCCAGGCGGTCCCCGGCGGAAAGCCCTCACGGGCGTGTCCCGCCTCCTCGTCGAAGACGTAGCCGCAGCTAGGACAGCGGAAGGCGCTCATGCGGCCCGCCCGTAGCGCTCCAGCACCCGGCCCAGCCGGCGCGGGTGGATGTTGCAGCGGGTGACGTCGCCGTCGTAGTGGTCGAGCAGGCGCGGGTCCATCACCCGGCGCCAGAGCGGCGGGAACCAGGCGAGGACGATCATCCCCGCGTAGCCGGTCGGCAGCTGCGGCGCCTCTTCCATGTGGCGCAGGGCCTGGTAGCGGCGGGTGGGATTGGCGTGGTGGTCGCTGTGGCGCTGCAGGTGGTAGAGGAGGACGTTGGAGGCGACGTTGTTGCTGTTCCAGCTGTGCTCGGGGCGGCAGCGCTCGTAGCGACCGTCCTCTTTCTTCTGGCGCAGCAGGCCGTAGTGCTCGAGGTAGTTGACGACCTCCAGCAGCGAGAAGCCGACTACCGCCTGGAAGACCAGGAAGGGCAGGACGACCGGGCCGAAGACGAGCGCCAGGCCGGCGAAGAGGCCGAGCGTCATCGCCCAGGCGGTGAGAATGTCGTTATGGATGCTGAAGTGCGGCTTGCCGAGGCGGTCGAGGCGGATGCCTTCCAGCTCCCAGGCCGAGCGGACGCTGCCGGAGACGGTGCGCGGCAAGAAGGCCCAGAAGCTCTCCCCCAGCCGGGCGCTGGCGGGATCCTCGGGGGTGGCGACTTTGACGTGGTGGCCGCGGTTGTGCTCGATGAAGAAGTGGCCGTAGCCGGTCTGGGCGAGGGCGACACGACTGAGCCAGCGCTCCGAGTTGGCGCGCTTGTGGCCGAGCTCGTGGGCGGTGTTGATGGCGATGCCGCCGACCACGCCCATCGTCAGCGCCAGCCCGATCGATTCGAACAGCGTCAGGTCGCCGCTCGCCCACATCCAGCAGGCGAAGACGAGCGCCGCGTACTGGATCGGGATGAAGAGGTAGGTGCACCAGCGGTAGTAGCGGTCCTGCTCGAGAAACTTGAGAACGCTGTCGGGCGGGTTGGTCGGGTCCATCCCAATCGCCATGTCGAGCAGCGGGAAGATGCCGAAGACGAGCACGGGGCCGAGGTACCAGAAGCCTCCGAAGTCGGTGAGGTACCAGTAGAGCCCGGCGAAGAAGGGCGAGAGCGGGACGATGATCCCCAATAGCCATGCGTATCGCTTCCCATCTGACCAGGCTGCGGGATTGACCTCGACATCGTCGTGGTGATGGTGATGATGCGCGTGCTCCGCGTGTGCCTCCATGCCTCTCCCCTTGTCAAACGACAGCTTCCAGTCGGGTACTTTGACATAGAAGTCGGATATGTCAAGGGGACCTACAGGGCAGGGCAAGATGTCCGCGATTGCGGACCAGCCTGTCGCTTTCCTCTCGCATAGCGAGAGGAAGTCGCCACTGCTCTAGATCTTCAAAAGAAGGAAGGTGTTCAGCACGAAGAGGATGCCGACGAAGACGGTGGCGCGGTCGAGGTTGCGCTCGACCATCGAGCCGCCGCCGATCGAGCTGCCACCGCCGCCCACTCCGAAGGCGCCGGAGAGACCGGCGTCTTTGCCCGAGTGGAGCAGGATCAGGAAGATCAGCGCGACGGCGAGGATGACCTGGATGACGGCGAAGAACGTGAACACGACGGCGAAGTCTAGCTTCGCTCGATTTTTTCCGGCTCGCGGGTGGCGCCGTCGGCGCCTCCACCGTTGCCGTTGACCTTGCCGTTGCCGTTGCCGTTCTCGCGATCGAGGATCTCCAGCGCTTCCCGCCGCAGCTCGGCATCGACGGCGGCGAAGTCCTCATCGGAGAGCTTGCCCACCGCGTGGTCGAGCTCGGCGTCGCGGATCTCCCGGTACTTCGCTTCCTTCCGCGCGTCGGCCTCAGTGCGGACGAGGGCGCCGCGGCGCCTCCCCCGCGTCGGCCAGATCGCGATCAACGCCCCCGCCAGGGCGATCAGCCCGCCGATCCACATCCAGGTGACGAGCGGGTTGACGATGATCTTGAAGGTCGCGGGAGCGGTGTCGGTCAGATAGCTCTCGGCGACGTTCTCCGCCGCCAGCCCCTGCAGTTTCGTGACCTGCTCTAGCGCCCCGTCCCGCAGCGCCGGGTTGGCAGCGGCGGCGCGCATCAGGGCGCCCAGCGCTTTGCACTGCTCCGGCGTCCCCGGTTCTCCTTTGACGCAGGCTTCGAAGCCTTTGTCTGCCAGCCGCGCTCGCCGCTGCAGGGCGGCGACGTTTGGCCGCTCGGCCGTCCAGAGGTCGGCGCCGAGCCCGGCCCGCAGCCCCACCTCGCTGGTCGCCTCGCCGGCGAAGTAAGTGCTGATTAACCCCGTTTCCTGCCCGCTCGGGCGGAAGAAGGCCTGGCTCGGGCGCAGGCGGCCGACGACCTCGCCATCTTCTTCGACCCGCAGCACGGCCCCGAGGGTGATCTTCTCGTCGTCGATCGCGACGGTGGGCTTCTCGTAGGTGATCGTGCGGCCGTCGACGACGACCTTCTCCCCCGGCCGCAGGTCAACGTCCTCGTTGGTCTGGAAGCTGGAGGAGGCGGCGACGCCGACCAGCAGGACCGCGATCCCGGCGTGGACGATGTAGCCGCCATAGCGGCGACGGTTGCGGGTGACGAGCCCGACCGTCGCCTCCGGCATGGACTCCCCGGAGAGGCGACGGCGGGCGGACGCTCCCGTCCAGAACTCCTGTGCCAAGCCGGTGAGGGCGAAGGCGGCGAAGGCGAAGAGCGCCAGCGCCCAGAGGCTGTCCTCGGCGGCGGTGCCGAGCACGAGAGCCGTCGCCGTGACCGCGGCAACGGCCAGCGGCAGCCGGAAGACGCGCTTCGCTGAGTCCCAGCTGACCCGCCGCCAGGAGAGCAACGGCCCGATCCCGGTGAAGAGGACCAGCAGGATCGCCAGCGGGGTCGTGTAGTCGTCGAACCAGGGAGCGGCGAGCGAGGCCTTCTCCCCGGTGAAGAGTTCGGAGATCAGCGGGAAGAAGGTCCCCCAGAAGATCACCGCGGTGAGGCCGACCAGGAGCAGGTTGTTGACGAGGAAGATCGACTCGCGGGAGGCCAGCGAATCGATCCGCTTCGGCGAGCGCAGGTCGTCGAGGCGGCTGACGATCAAGGCGGTCGAGCCGATCAGGACGACCCCGATCAGGCCGAGGATGTAGGGGCCAACGGTGTTGTCGCCGAAAGCGTGGATCGACTGCAGCACCCCGGAGCGGACGAGGAAGGTGCCGAGCAGCGCCATCGAGAAGGTGCCGACAACGAGGCAGGCGTTCCAGACTTTCAGCATCCCCCGCTTCTCCTGGACCATGATCGAGTGCAGGAAGGCGGTGCCGAGCAGCCACGGCATCAAGGCCGCGTTCTCCACCGGGTCCCAGGCCCAGTAGCCGCCCCAGCCGAGCTCGGTGTAGGACCAGCGGGCGCCGAGCAGGAGGCCGAAGCCGAGGAACGTCCAGGCGACGAGGGCGAAGCGGCGGGTGGCGCGGATCCACTCGGCGTCCACCCGGCGGGTGATGAGCGCCCCGATCGCGAAGGCGAACGGCACCGTGAAGGCGACGTAGCCCGAGTAGAGCATCGGCGGGTGGATCATCATGCTCGGGTGCTGCAGCAGCGGGTTGAGCCCGGTGCCGTCCGGCGGAACCGGGCTGAGCGTGGTGAAGGGCTGGACGTCGGGCGCGAACAGCATCAGCCCGGTGAAGAAGGCGGCGATGCCCATCATCACCGCGGTCGCGTAGGGGACCAGCTCGCGCAGCTTGTTGCGGGTGGCCCAGAGGGAGATGCTCGCCGCGATCGAGAGGACCCAGGCCCAGAGCAGCAGCGAGCCCTCCTGGCTCGACCACATCGCCGCCAGCTTGTAGAAGGACGGCGTGTCGATTGAGGAGTGTTCGCGAACGATCCGGAAGCCGAAGTCGTCGCCGGCGAAGGCGATCTCGATGATCGCGATGCAGGCGGTGAGCAGGGCGCAGAAGGCGTAGACGGCGCGGCGGGAGAGGTCGATGCGGCGGCGGTCGCCGTGGCGGCCGGCAAGTGCCAGCGCTGCGGCCCCGAGCGCGGTCGCGAAGGCGAGCGCCAGCAGGGCGCCGCCGAGGCTAGCCATCAGATTTCGTCGTGAACTTCGAAGGGCACTTCGTGATCAGCGTTTCCGGCTCGCCGACGAAGGTGCCGTTCTCGACCGACCCAGTGAGGACGATCTCGCGGCCACCGCGGAAGGGATCGGGCACGGTCCCCTGGTAGGTCACCGGCAGGCTCCTGCCGCCGCCGTCGCGGTCGACGACGCGAAAGGCAATCCCGTTGCCGACGTGGCGGATCGAGCCTTTGACCACCCGGCCGGTCATCTCGTAGCTGGTGCCGGGGCTGGCGGCGAGCAGCTGCGAGGGCTCCTTCGCCTCGGTCGAGGCCGAGAACGAGGTGTAGATGAGGGCGACCGCGAGCAGCACAGCGACGCTGAGCGCGGTGACGAGCCGGATCTTCCGCTTGCGTTGGGGGTCCACAGGCACCCCGGATTATCGCAATTGCGAAGATTGGACCATGAGCGACGATCCAGTTCTCCTGATTACGGGCGCCAGCAGTGGGATCGGCGCCGCCACCGCTAGAGCCGCGGCCGGGAGGTACCGCCTGGTCCTGGCGGCCCGGCGCATAGAGGAGCTGGACGAGCTGGCCGCCGAGCTCGGCGGCGAGGAGCGAGCGATCGCGGTGCGCTGCGACGTAACCGAGTGGGATGAGGTGCAGGCGCTGGCGCAGGCGGCGCTCGACCGCTTCGGTCGCATCGACGCCGTCTTCGCCAACGCCGGTTTCGGCGCCGCCCGCGGCTTCCTCGAGGAGTCGCCGGAGCACTGGCGCTCGATGGTCCTCACCAACGTCTACGGGGTGGCGCTGACGATCCGCGCCACCCTCCCCCACCTGCTCGAGCGCGGCGACGGCCACTTCCTCGTCACCAGCTCGGTGGCGGGGCGGCGGGCGCTGCCGGGATCGCTCTACTCGGCGACGAAGTGGGCGGCGACGGCGATCGGTGAGGCCCTGCGGCAGGAGCTACGCCAGATGCACGACAACCACGGCATCCGCGTCACCCTGATCGAGCCAGGGATGGTCGACACGCCCTTCTTCGAGAACAGGCCCCAGGGCGCCCTGGAGGACGACGACATCGCCCGGGCGGTGGTCTACGCGCTCGAGCAGCCCGAGGGCGTCGACGTCAACGAGATTCTGATCCGGCCGACGAGCCAGTCGAACTAAGCAGTAAGCGCACCAGCCGCCAGTAGGTGCGGAGAAGGAGCCGGGCCGGCCAGGAGCGGACCAGCGGCGAGATTAGGTCCGAGTCGAGGTCGGGGGTGAGCCAGGAGGCGAACTCGGCGGCGCTGACGGTGCGGCGGCGCTGGATCGCCCGCCGCTCCGCCAGCAGCCGCGGCAGCCAGCGGAGGAATTCCCGGTTGGCCTGGCGCTTCTGCGGCCCCCAGCCGCCGGCGGCGGAGACGAGCAGCAGGGCGAGCTCGGTAGCCAGCAGGGCCGGGGCGAGGAGGGCGAGCAGCGACGGCGGGTAGGTGCGGACGAGGAAGGCGAGGCGGTTGCGCTCCAGCCAGCGCCACTTGTCGGCGCTGGCGTCGAAGTCGTAGTCGTGGGCCACGACCGCGGATGACTCGATCCCGACGGTGCCGCCGGCCATCCGCAGCCGCACCGAGATGTCGACGTCCTCGTGGTACATGAAGAACTCCGGCGGGAAGCCGCCGATCCGCTCCCAATGAACGCGCGGGATCGCGAGACAGGCCCCAGAGATCGCCGGCACCTCGCGGGCGAGGGCCGCCTCGGCCAGCGGCCGGCCGTGCCCACCGGCCCAGACGATCCCGGTGAAATGAATCGGGTTGCCGGCGGAGTTGATCCTCTTCCCCGCCCCGTCGGCCACCAGCGCCTGCCAGGCGGCCCAGCCCCTTCCCTGGCGCCAGGGGCGACGGATCGCCTCGCCCCAGCCGGGCTGCGGCGCGGCGTCGGGGTTGAGGGTGACGAGCAGGTCTCCGGTCGCCACTTCGGCGCCGGCGTTGGCGCCGCCGGCGAAGCCGGTGTTGCGGCCCGTCGGGACGAGCCGCGCCTGGGGGGCAAGTTCTCGCACCAGATCAGCGCTGCCGTCGCCGGGCTTATTCTCGACGACGATCAGCTCGTCGCCGTCGTCAAGCTCGGGAAGCAGAGCCGGCAGGGTCTTCTCGAGGTCGTCGCGGCTCTCCCACGCGACGATCAGGACTGAGAGCGTCGGTTGCACCGGCGCGGAGGCTATTGGACCTCCGCGCCGGTGCTGCGACCAGCTGACTGCCTAACTGCGGGTTACTTCTTCTTGCCGCAGTTGTTGATGTTCAGCTTGAACCGGTTGTTGTTCTTCTTCTTGCCGTTCTGGGCCTTCATCTTCAAGACCGCCTGCTGCGGCGCTGCGCAGGTGTTGGTCGAGTTGACGAGGAGGCTCTTCTTGCCGCCCTTCATGTTGAGGACGAACTTGCTCACCGGCACGTCGGGCACGTTGTTGAAGACCGTCTTCAGGCCTCCACGCTTGGAGCTGATCACTCCGCGCAGGTAGATCTCCACCTGGCCGCGCAGGTCGACGAGCAGGTCCGGCAATTTGTGGTTGGAGGACACGAGGAACACCTTGCCCTTCAACGGCTTGCTCAACAGCGGTGACTTCGCCCAGCCCTTCCCGTAGACCGAGGCCTTCGGGCAGTTGTGCGCGGCCAGCTGCGGTCGCGTGCAAATGGTTCCGATGTGGCTCTGGTCGAGGAACAGGGAGTGCGGCATCGTCAACGCCGTTCGGGCGATGTTGGCGTCGCCCTTGCGCGCCGTTAGGGTCGCCTTCAGGCGCGGGTTCTTGGCCCGCGTGGTCGGCCCGAACAGCTTCACCTTCAGCTTCGGCTTGAAGCCGAGCTTGTTGCACTTGGTCGCCTTGAACGGGTCGCTGACGGCGTAGGCGCTGAATGCCGACGCGTCGGTCGGGTCGGCACCGCCGCCCCGGATCGTCCCCGCCGTCGCCTGCTTCTTGCAGTTGGTCGGGTTGAGCATGAACTTCTTGCGATTGATGTCGAGATCGATCGCGCGAATGTCCAGCTTCACCCCACCGTAGACGTCGGGGATGGCGTCGGAGACGGCGTTGACCTGAGCGGTCTCCGGGTTGACGTTGAGCGCGACCCGGACGACCACGACTCCGAGGTCGAACGGACCGGCGACCGCCGGGGTGGTCACCACCAGCGAGACCGGTGCGCTCTTGTAGGGCCCGGCCAGGTAGACGTTCCCGCCCAGCTTCAGCGGGTTGTCACCGGTGCCGGAGGTGGTCTGCGCCGTCCCGAGGAAGCTGTTGCCGGGGCAACTCGGGTTGGCGATCTCTTCCTTGCCGCTGCGGGCGCCGGCGGCGTCGATCGCCGCCTGCGGGCAGTAAGGGATGCCGGCGAGCTTGCCGGTCAGGCCCTTCGGCAGGGTCACGTCGACCACTTTCAGCTCCTGTTCGCCCTGTTTCCGCGTGATGTGCACGTGGAAGGGGCTGTAGGCGCCGGCCTTGGTCGAGTCCGTGTTGGCTTTGTAGCCGGGCGCGAACTTCCGCTCGGCCATCGTCTTCGGGCAGTCGCCCCCGCTCGGGTCTTTCGAGAGGGTGACGCTGCTGCCCACCGGCTTGTTTTCGCCCGGCCGTGCCCAAGGTTCGAAGTGACTCGTCCCCTCGGCTTTGCAGACGGGCGGGCTGGTCAGGACCTGTTTAGAGCCGTCGAGGCTGACTCGAATCGACTCGAACGGGACCTGCGGCAAACCTTCCGGCAGAGCGCCGGCGAACTGGTTGACGAGGCGGTCGGTGAGGACCACGTTCAGCTGGCCCGTCTTCGCGTTCGCCTTCACGTTGCCGATCAGGCGAGCGTTGATGTCCTCGTGGAGGTTCTTTGCTTCCAGCAGGATCCGGAACTCTTCGCCCGATTCAGGATCGCGGCTGTTCTGGGTGCCTACGTAGACATTGCCTTTGAGGGGTTCCGACAACGGCGGCGAGTCGACTTCGACGGTGCCGATGTTGGAAGCGGCCGGGCATTCGTTTTCCCAGACCCTCTGGCCCTTCTTGAACTGGGCGTCGGTGCAGGCGGCAAGTCCCTGCGCCCCGGAGGGGTTCAAGCCCATGCCCTTGGGAAGCCTGACTTCCGCTTTGCGAACGTGGGACTGGGACACCCCTTCGGTCTGCCCCTCCGCGTTGACCCTTACTTCACCGCCTTCTTTGGCCGGGTCGAACGGGAGCGTCGTCGTAACGGTGGCCGCGGCCGGAGAATCAACCGCGTCGGTTCCGGGGTTGACGTTCACACCCGGGTCGAACGGAACTTTCTCGCACCCGGTCGGTCCAATTCCTGGAGGCAACTTTGCCTCGAAAGCGGTCGACCCTTCCGGGAACGTCGGGTTCGGTTCCCCGTAGGACTCACCGCGGAACCAGGTCGAGTAGAGATGCGGCCACTCGTTCGGGTTGAAGCAGGTGGTCGGCATCGTGATGTGGGTGCCGTCGCCTGACTGACCAAAGGCAACCAGACGGCTTCTGAGGCTCGAGAACGGAATGGAGGGCGGAGGCAGTTTGATCGTGAAGTACTCGTGGAAGTCGCTGTCCCAGGCAACCTCACCTTCGAGTTCGATGACCCTGGTACCAGCGATCACGAAACCGAGGCGAGCGGGTTCGCCGTCATTGGGCACGAGGTTGTAGAGGGGGACCCTCGTTCCTCGTTTGGGGTCCGGCGGAATGACGAATCCTTTGGGAAGGGTGCTTCCCGCCGGGAACGGAGGCGACGGCGCCGGCACGACGCCCGCGGTGTTCACGACCAGCCAGGTTTCGTTGCGCCCGACGATCGTGTCTGCGGGGCAGGCCGGAGCGAATTTGCCCGGTTCGACTTCGTTTCTGAATTTATCCTGCGGGCACTGGGGGCTGCTGATCGGGTTCTCGGTGAATCCCGGAGGGAGATCGACTCGCTCCGTTTTCAGCACCCGGTCTATGAACGGGAACGGAGGCGGGTCCGACGGATCCTCTTCCAGCGGCATCAAGATCCCGACAGGGGAAGGTATTTCTTGATGCTTGACGATGTACTGATCGAAACCGTAAGGCGGATGCCCTCCTGCCTGCGTGTAGAACAGCCCAGGCGTTTCCGCAGAGCAGAACGGTTTGGTGGGATCAGTCGGATTGACCGGGATCGGTTCCGGGGTTTCCCCCAGCTGGTTCTGGTAGCAGGTTCCCGCCTGCCAGCCGTTTTTGGACGTCGGCGGTTCGGTCTGCGGTTCCAGGATGTTCCCCGTGTCTGCTGCCGCCGCAGCGGACAGCGCCATCAGTGCGCCAAGGCACACCAGAAGCAATGCGAGCGAGCGCTTCGCCATCAATTTCCTCCTCGTTTTCCCTATACGAGGACGCCCCCCTGTAAGCGCCCGAAAACAACCCTCCCGCCAGAGAACATACAGGGCCTCGCGGGTCTTTCAAGTGCTTACCCGAACTACCCTTTAGTAAACGTGTCACCGATCGGTGACGTAACACTTTTTGGTGTTACTTTTTGTGCTTACCGCCCTTGGGCTTCTTCTTCCCCTTGCAGGGGGTCCGCAGTTTGTTCTTGCGGGGCCGCGGCTTCAGCTTCTTGCCGTTCTGAGCGGTGAAGCGGATGACTCCGTTGACCGGGTGTTTGCAGAGGTTCGTCGAGTTGACGAGCAGCCCGTGCTTGCCGCCCGGCAGCGTCATCACGAACTTCGTCACCGGGACGTCGGGGACCCGGGCGAAGGTCGTCCGGATACCGCCGCGGAAGCTGTCGATTTTCCCGACCAGGTCGATGTCGACCTGGCCTTCGAGGTGGGCCACCATGTCCGGCAAGGGGTTGTCGGAGGAGCGCAGATAGACCGGTCCTTCGAGCGGCTTGCCGAGCAACGGCGTGAAGGCCCGAGCCCTGCCGTAAATCGATTTTTTCGGGCACTTGTCTTCGGCGAACTGGACGCGGGTGCAGATCGTCGCCAGGCTCGCCTGGTCGAGGAAAAGCGCGTGCGGGAGGCCAACCGAGGCACGGGCGATGTTGGCGTCGCCCGGGCGGGCAGTCAGGACCGCCCGCAGTTTCGGGTTCTTGGCCCGTCGCGTCGCGCCGAAGAGGCGGATCTTCAGCTTCGGGCGGAATTTGAGTTTGTCGCAGCCCGTCGCCTGGAACTCGTCGCTGACGGGGAAGGCGGAGTAGGCGCCCGGGTTCGTCGGGTCCGCCCCACCGCCCTTGATCACACCGCTGGTCGCGCCCTTGCGGCAGTTGGTGCCGTTGAGAGTGAAGTCATTGCGGTTGATGTTGAGGAAGATCGAACGCAGGTCGAGCTTGGTGCCCCCGTAGACATCCGGCAGCGCGTCCGTCCGCGGCTTGATCTGCGCCGTTTCTGGATCGAGGAAGAAGGGCACGCGCACGACCACGTTGCCGAGGTCGAACGGCCCCGCCAGCGCCGGGGTGATGACAACGGCGGAGATCTGGGCGCCTTGATAGGGACCCGCCAGGTAGGCATCGCCCTCGATCTTCAGCGGCGAGTCACCGGTCCCCGCTTCGACCGTGGCGACGCCGATCTTGCTGTCGCCGGGGCAGCTCGGGTTGCCCTTCTCGTCGTTGCCGGACCGCCCCTCGGCCGCGGCGATCGCCGCGGGCGGGCAGTAGGGCACGCCTTTCAGCTTCGCGGTCGCACCTTCGGGCAGAGTGATGTCGACACCTTTCAGCTCCTGCTGCCCCTGCGGACGGGTAATGCGGGCGGAGAAGGGAGTGAAGGTTTTCGCCTGATCGCTTTTCGGCTGGGCTTTGAACCCGGGTGCAAACGGCCGCTCGGCCATCGTCTTCGGGCAGTCGGCGCCGCCCGGCGCTTTGCTGAGGCTGAACTCACTGGAGGGCGCGGCTGATTTGCCGCCGAATTCGGCCGACCACGGCGTGATCTGGCTCGCAGTCGTGTTCGGGCCACAGGTCGGCGGACTGGTGAGGGCGGCCTTGGGGCCGCCGTCGATGGTGATCCTGAAGCTGGTGAAGGGGACCTGCGGGAGGCCGTTGGGGATGTTGTCCTTGAAGGTCGGGTTGATTTCCCCGTTGCCGCCCCTGGCGACGTCCTTGTAGTTCGCCGGTTCGTCGAAAACGGCAGTCAGCTGGCCCGTCTTGGCGTTGGCGATGACGTTGCCGATCAGACGCAGATCGACGCCGTATCGAGTTGACCTGGAGTGCACGAAGATCCGGTACAGCTTTCCGGATTCCGGATCGCGGCCTTCCTGGGTGCCAACGTAGACGTTGCCGACGAGCGGCTCCTCCTGGAGCGCCTCGCTGACGACGGAGGCGGTCCCGATCTTCGACTCGATCGGACAGGCAACGTCGTTGCGGGTGCCCTTGGCGAACTGGGCGTCCGTACAGGCCTGCAGGCCGTTGGCGGCTGACGGGTTCAGCCCCATTCCCTGCGGCAGCGTCACCCGCGCCGTCCTCACCGTCGAGGTTTCCTGGCCGGCGGGATTCGGTTCGATCGGGATCTTCACCTCGGTGGTCGCGCCAGCCGGCGAGTCCACCTGGTTGGTTCCCGGGTCGAGGGCGAGACCCGGGTTGAACGGGATCGTCTCGCAGCTCTTCGGGAAGGTCCCCGGCGGCAGCGGCGACTCGACGAAGGGAGAGCCGTTCGGGAAGCTCGGGTCGACGTTCTGGAGGGAGTCCGCCCGGGCGTAAGTCGAGTAGGTGTGGGCATGTGCCGCGTCCGTATTTGGGTTCCAGCAGGTACTGGGGGTGGTCAAGAAGAAGCCTTGGCCAGCGCCTGCGTGGGCCTGGCCGTTGAAGACCAGCCGGTTTGCGAGCAGCCTTACGCCGGTGTTCTTGGGAATGGCGATGGTGAAGCCCTCATGCCAATCAGACTCCCAGGCAACGTCAGCTTCCAGGTAGATGTCGCTCGGGGGGATGATCGGGAAGCCGGCGATGACCGGGACCGCTTCTACGGTGAAGCCGAAGCGGGCCGGCTGGCCCGGCTTCGGGACGAGGTTGTAGACCGGGGCTTTGATCTCGAGGTTCTCCGGGATAGGAAGGCCTTCAGCCGAGACCGTCACGAAACTTTCGCCGACCTTGCTCTCGGCTCCACATTCTTTGGGATGCGCGGCGGCGCACTGGGGAGTTGCTCCTGGATTGACGCTGAGGCCAACCGGCAGCTCGACCCGCAAAGTCTTCATGTCAACTTCAGGTTCGTCATGGCCGAGCACGGTTTTGTGCCTGACGATGAACTGAGTGAACCCAACCGGCGGATGGCCAGCCGCAGTTTCAAAGAAGAGAGACGGGTTCGCGACGTTGCACTCGATCGGGAAGTCGGACTTGCACGTCCCCGCCTGCCAACCGTCGTTGGGCGTCGGTTTGCTGTTGTCCTGGGGCGCGAAGACGACTTCGGCCGCTTGGACGGGCGCAGCGAGAAGAAGAGCGACAACCGTCGCCAGCAAGCCGAATAGTGCGACCCGAGATCTCACCTCGGCGGCTCCGTACCCAGTTGCTCTCCCTCTTAATCCCCGCATGGAAATTCCGCTCCTCCCAGCGCCCACCTTCCGATCCCGAGCGCCCTAATCAGCTTTTCGACGAAAGTTCTACCCGAAAGTAATGACTTGAATCGACAATTTTGGGTAATATCGGCATATGCCAACCCAAAACGGACACTCCCCCAACGGTCACTCCTTCAACTCGAACGGTCACTCCAACGGGCACGGAAATGGCTCTCCCACTGGGCAAAACGGCGGTCCGCACGGGCGATCGCTGCCGGTGGATTGGGAGCGCCTCGCCAGGGCCACGGCGCATCCCCTGCGGGTCTCGATCCTGGAAATCCTCGGCATCGACGGCGGCCGCGTTCTCTCCCCCAGCGATCTCAGCCGCGAGCTGCAGATCCCCCTCAGCAACACCAACTACCACGTCACCGAGCTGGCCAAAGCCGATCTGATCGAACTTGTCCGCGAGCGGCAGGTGCGGGGGGCGACCGAGCACTTCTATCGGCTGCCGCAGGAGCAGGCGAGCGGCGAGGAGACGCAGCCCGCAGCGACGGACTCGCGGGATCCCGTCACCATCAGCTGATGGTGAGCCGGCGAGGGGTGCTTAAGCGATCGCCGGCTCGGAGCCGTTGCTGAAGAAGTAGTAGCTCTCCCAGCCACCCTGGGTCCGGCGGACCTCAGCCACGGCAAGCACTCCCCAGTTTTCGAGGCAGCCGGCGTGGTACTGGATCAAGTCGCGGCTGTATTTCCCGGCGCCGACCATCCTCGCCAGCTCGGTTGCCGACAAGGGCTGCCGCAGCCAGGAGAGGGCTTCGACGATCCCGACCTTCAAGGGATGGAGCGAGACGGCAACGAGTCGCTCCCAATCGAAGCTGTCTCCTGAATCAAAGCTGGGGCCCGCCTCGCGCTCTGCTTCCTGATCCAGGAACAGGGGCTCTTTGACGAGTTGACCGACGGGTGGACTCGGCGTCATACGCAGAGGGTCATCCCTCCGCGACCTGGTTGTCAAACGCTAATCGGTAAGCGTGCTCTTACCAGGCATCCGGAACAGGCCGAGGCAGGCGGACACCGAAAACGTCCCGGCGCCGCTTCGCTCGGCGCTCTGCCGGGAGAGATCCTCGAGTTCGAGACGAAATCGTTCGAACATCTTCACCCCCTCCCGCAATCCCTCGAGATCGAGGGCAAGTGGGGTTCGGCTGAGGTGGAAGTCGGAGTCGTGGCCGACGATCTTGGCTTTTTCGGAAGCCAGGTAGTCGTCCAGGATTATCTGCATGATCTCGGCGGCAAAGGATTCGGCTTCGACCGGGTGCAGCTCGTCCCACTCCTCCTTCGAGACGAGCGCCCGCTCAGTCCCCCGGTAAATGTGCTGGATCGCCCCTTGCACCTTCCGTTCCTCCACGAGCTCGATGCATTGCAGCTCCACCAGCCGGTTCACATGGTGGGAGACGTTGGCGGTCGGCAGTTCGAGCTCGTTGGCGATTTCAGCCGGGCTGCCGGGGCCTTCGGCGAGGATCCGAAGGACTTCCCTCCGGACGGGATGAGTCATCGCGATCAGCCGGTTCTCGATGACTTCGCGCCGTTGGACTTTCGCTCGCATTAGCTCTCCTTTGTCTACCGGTCTCCGCACTGAACTGTACCCCCTTTCGAAGAAACGTACTTAACGGTTAGTACTCGCTTAGCGTTAAGGGATGGCCTACCGACTTAGCGCTGAGGGGGGGTGTCCGATGAAGGTTTGTAACGACCACCGCCAGCTGCCGGCGATCAGCACCGGCAAGTCCACCTGAGGGAACTGAAGCGGGCCGGCGGCAAGCCCGAGGCCTGCATCCGGCCCGCTTCACAAGATTCCATCTGTACCGATATAGCGCTTGATTAAGCCAAATCCCGCTTCGTTCGAGCCTCGGTTCCAGGGATTTGGATACCGGCGATTCCGCCGGCCTCCCCCCTCAGCTGCATCGACCCCGTCCCCCTTCGGGCTTGGCCTGCAGGTGCCCGGGGACGAGCAAGCTCCTCGTCGCTGTAGAGCTCGGGGGGTTACAGAGCATTTGAAGGAGCCGCCGAGAGGGACAATTGTCGCCCTCGACACCTCTAGAGAGCAGATCTACACGCGCTTATTTTTGCGCGGACGCAATTTGTCACTTGCAAATACGACCACCGGTGAAGCGGACGACGGGGGTCGAACCCGCGACCTCAAGCTTGGGAAGCTTGCGCTCTACCAACTGAGCTACGTCCGCACTGGGTTGATTCTAAGGCGTGGGGCCACGATGCCGGGCGAGCGCTGGAACTAGAGTTGGCGGCCTGTGAGCGTTCGCTCTTCTATAGCGGTCCTGGCCGTGCTGGCCGTGGTCGGCTTGCTCGTCTTCGGCCTGGTCAGCAAGGGGTCTTCGGGGGTCGCCCTCGGGGACCCGGCGCCGACCGATCCGCTCCCCCGCCTCGAGGGGTCGGGCGAGGGGTCGCTGGCCGAATACAAGGGCCAGTGGGTCCTGGTCAATTTCTGGGCCTCGTGGTGCATCCCCTGCAAGGAGGAGGCGCCGGCGCTCGAGCAGTTCCAAAGCCGGTACGGCGGCCCGGGCTTCACCGTCCTAGGCATCGACAGCCGCGACCTGACCGGCGACGGGCGCGCGTTCGTGGAGCGCTACGGGCTCAGCTACCCGCAGCTGCGCGACGGGGACGGGTCGGCCGCCCACGACTTCGGCACCACCGGTGTCCCCGAGAACTACCTGGTCGATCCCAGCGGCAAGGTGCGGTGGCTGCTGCGGGGTCCGGTCGGCGAGGAGCACCTGCGGGAGCAGGTAGCGCCGTTCCTGCCGGGGAGCGATTCGTGAGGGGTCGCCTGCTGCTCCCCGCGCTCGCCCTGCTGATGCTGCTGGGGGCGCCGGCGGTCGCCACGGCCGAGGAGCGCGCCTCCCTATCCGAGATCGAAGAGCAGGTGATGTGCCCCGTCTGCGGCACCCTGCTGCAGCTGGCCGAATCGCCGCAGGCCCAACGCGAGAAAGCCTTCATCCGTCGCCTGATCGCCGAAGGCAAGACCGAAGGTCAGATCAAGGACGCCCTGGTCGTCGAGTACGGCGAGGAGGTCCTGGCGCTGCCGCCGGACTCCGGCTTCAGCCTCTCCGCCTACGTGGTGCCGATCGTCGCCTTCCTCCTCGCCGCCATCGCGCTGGCGATGGGTGTCATGCGGTGGCGGCGCGGTGGCGGCCCCAGGGACGCCGCGCCGCGAGCTGCGGGGCCGAGCGACGATGACGCCGAGCGGCTCGACGCCGACCTAGCGCGTTACGACCTCTAAGTTCGCAGCGGTGGGACTTTTGGCCGCATAGCGACCAAAAGTCCCACTGAAGTCCCACCGATCACTCGCCGACGGCGATCGTCCCGAGGGTGGGAACGGGCAGGCGGCGGAGAGCGCTGCGCACCGCCCGGTCCGCGCCGGCCTTCGGAGTCGCGGCGATCGCCGCATCAACCTGACGCGCGGCCGCTCCGCACGGCCCGGGTTCCCGCTCCACCGAGGCTCCGGTGAGGACGACCAGCTCATAGGCGTTCCGCAGCTTCGTGACCATGTGGGCAAAGCTCTGCAGGCCGAGCAGGGTCTCGGCCTTCGAAGCCGGGCGCCCGGCGCAGACGCAGACCAGCGGCTCCGAAGAGCCGATTGCCGCCGGCCCTCCCAGCACCACCGGCTGCAGCACGTCGGCGGGTTCGGCCTCCCAGCGCAGGTACTCGTGCACGCCGGGCGCCGCCGCGAGCCCGACCTGGGCGGCGAGGCGCGGGTTCGCCAGGTCGCACTCGACCAGGACGGTGCGTTTGCCACCGGCCAGGGCGGCGGCGGCAAGGCCGAGCGCGGCGACCGGCGGCGCCTCCCCCTCCCCCGTCACCAGCACGACCCGCTGCCCGCCCAGCCGCGGCAACGCCTTCCCCAGGCTGGCGAAATCGTCGCGCCGCAGCGACCAGGCCCGCGTTCCCTCCGGCGGTCCGGAGATCTCCGCCAGGACCGGCAGCCTGCTCCGGCCCCGCAGCATCACATCCGCTCGGGCGCGGAGATCCCCAGCAGCCCCAGCGCCGCCGCGATCGTCCGTTTCGTCGCCAGGATCAGGGCCAGCCGGGACTCTTCGACCCCTTCGCCCTCCGCCCCGACCACCTGGCAGTCGCGGTAGAAGGCGTGGAAGTCGGCCGCCACCGCGGTCGAGTAGGCGCAGATCCGGTGCGGCGCCCGTCGTGCCGCCGCGGCCCGCACCTCCTCCGGGAACTCGAGCAGGCGCTTGACCAGGACCTTCTCGCTCTCCTCCAGCGGCGGCCTGTCCCCGGCCTCGCCGAGGGCCGCAGGCACCGCTCCCTCGCCGGCTTTGCGGAGGATGCTGGCGATCCTCGCGTGCGCGTACTGGACGTAGTAGACGGGGTTCTCGCTCGACTGGCTGCGGGCCAGCTGGAGGTCGAGATCGACGGTCGTCTCGTGGCTGCGCCAGAGCATGAACCAGCGGGTCGCGTCGACGCCGATGTCGTCGAGCAGCTCGTCGAGGGTGATGAAGTCGCCGCTGCGCTTCGACATCTGCGCCCGCTCGCCGCCTTCGACGACGTGGACGAGGCTCATGATCAGCGCCTCGAACGCCTTCGGATCGGCGCCGAGCGCCTCGATCGCGGCGCGGATCCGCGCCACGTATCCGTGGTGGTCGGCGCCGAGGACGTCGATCAGACGGTCGAAGCCGCGCTGCAGCTTGTCCCAGTGGTAGGCGATGTCGGGCGTCAGGTAGGTCGCCTCGCCGTTGGAGCGGATCAGGACGCGGTCCTTGTCGTCGCCGAAGGTGGTGGTCCGCAGCCAGAGGGCTTCTTCGCTGCGGTAGGTGTGACCGCGCTGCTCGAGCTCGGCGAGCGCGGTCTCGACCTCGCCCTTCGCGTAGAGGCTGCGCTCGGAGAACCAGGTGTCGAAGCCGACGCCGAAGCGCTCCAGCGTCGAGCGCACCCCGTCCAGGACCAGCTCGATCCCCCGCTTTCCGACCGTCTCGCGGTCGGCGGGCTCGATCCCCTCGGCCTGCAGCTGCTCGGCGATCTCGATCACGTAATCGCCCGAGTAACCGCCCTCGGGGGGCTCCTCCCCCGCCATCCGGGCCGCGATCGAGTCGGCGAACTGGGCGATCTGGCTGCCGGCGTCGTTGATGTAGTACTCGCGCTCGGCCTTATGGCCCGCCGCCTCCAGCAACCGCACCAACGAGTCGCCGTAGGCCGCGTGGCGCCCGCCCCCCACATGCAGCGGCCCGGTCGGGTTGGCGGAGACGAACTCGACCAGCACCTTCTCAGGCGCCTCGGTCGGCGCCGGCCCCAGATCCTCCCCCGCCTCGAGCAGGTCCCCAAGCGCCCGCAGATACCAACCGTCGGCAAGGAAGAAGTTGACGAAGCCGGGACCGGCCACCTCGATCCGCTCCAGGTGGGGGGCCAGGCCTGGATCGGCCTGGAGCTTCTCCTGCAGCTGCTCGGCGACGGCGCGCGGGCTGTCGCTGAGGTGGCGCGCCAGCAGCATCGCCGCGTTGGAGCTGTAATTGCCGAGCTCCGGCTTCGGCGGTCGCTCCAGGGTCGGCCGTGGATCGTCCGGCTCGCTCTCGTGCAGCGCCCGCGCGGCCCCCTCCACCGCGCCTCGCAGCGCGGCTATCGAATCGGTCGCGGTCACGGGCCAATCGTATGGACCGAGACGGGACCACGTTAGGCTGCCCGCCTTGCGCGCAGCGGTCCTCAGCGACATCCACTCCAACCGGCAGGCCCTCGAAGCCGTCCTCGCGGCGGTGGAGGAAGCCGGCGTCGATCAGGTCTGGTGCCTTGGCGACATGGTCGGCTACGGCGCCGACCCCGATGCCTGCACGGCGCTGGTACGCGAGCGCTGCGACGCTTGCCTGGTCGGCAACCACGATCTCGCGGTCCTGGACGCGCTCGACATCTCGACCTTCTCGGAGACGGCGGCGGCCGCGGTCGAGTGGACGCGGGACAACGTCAGCGCCGAGACGCTCGAGTTCCTCGCGACCCTCGGCCCCGCCGCCTCCCGCGAGGGCGTCGGCCTTTTCCACGCCTCCCCCCGCGACCCGATCTGGGAGTACGTCCTCTCCACCGACCAAGCCGAGGCCGGCTTCGAAGCCCAGGAGGAGCGGGTCGGCCTGATCGGGCACTCCCACATCGCCCTCTTCTTCTGCCGGCCGACGGGCGCTCGCCACGGCTATGCGCAGGGCGCGCAGGCCGACGACGGCACCGAGATCGAGCTCGGCGAGGGCGATTGGCTGCTCAACCCCGGCAGCGTCGGGCAGCCCCGCGACGCCGACCCGCGAGCCGCCTGGCTCGAGCTCGACACGGTGAGCTGGACGGCCCGCTACCACCGGGTCGAGTACGACATCGAGGCGGCGGCCACGGCGATCCGCGCCGCCGGCCTGCCCGAGGTCTTGGCGGATCGTCTCGAGGTCGGCCGTTGATCCCGAAATGCAGGACAAATATCGATCCCCGACCGTTGTCTAGACTCGAACCATGGGCCGCTTGAGCGCTTTCCTGCTCGCCCTGATCCTCGGCGGAGCCAGCGCGGTGGCGCTGGTCTCCTGCGGTGGCGAGGGCGACGCCAAACTGCTGCCGGGGACGACGGCCGAGCAGATCGAATCCAACCTCGACCAGGTGCAGCAGCTGGTCTCCGCCGGTGACTGCACCGGGGCCGAAGGGGCGGTCGCCGAGGTCACGGCGGAGGTCGAAGAGGTCAACGTCGCGGCAAAGCTGAAGGCGGCGCTCGAGGAAGGCACCGCGAAGCTGAGCGAAGTGGTGGCCCGCTGCGAAGAAGAAACCGCCACCGAAGAACCGGAACCGACGGTGGAAGCCAACGTCGAAGCCGAAGAAGTGGAAGACGAAGAGAAGCCGAAGAAGGAGAAGCCGGAAAAGGAAGACGAGAAAGTCGAACCGGCTGAAGTCGAGGAAGAAGCCGAACCGGAAGTGAAGCCGGAACTGCCGGCGCAGGCGGAAGGCAAAGGCGAAGAAAAAGCCGCCGAACCGATCGAAGAACTGCCGCAACAGTCCGAAGGTGGAGGGACGCCCGCGGGCGGCGTAGCCCCGGCCACGGGAGCCGAATGATGGAGGCGGGAACGCTCTCGGGCCGCTACGAGACCGGTGAGAAGCTCGGCACCGGCGGGATGTCGAACGTCTACAAGGCGACCGACCGGATCCTTGAGCGCACGGTCGCGGTGAAGATCCTCGCCGAGCACCTTCACGACGACGAGCGCTTCGTCGAACGCTTCAAGCGGGAGGCGCTGGCGGTAGCGCGGCTGATCCACCCCAACATCGTCCAGGTCTACGACACCGGCGTCGACGAGGGGCGCCACTACATCGTCATGGAGTACGTCGAGGGGCGCTCCGGGGCGCAGATCCTGCAGCGGCAAGGCCCGGTCGAGCCGGAGATCGCCGCCGAGATCGGGATCCAGGCCTGCGCCGGCCTCGATTACGCGCACCGGCGCGGGATCATCCACCGCGACGTCAAGCCGGGGAACCTGATGGTCGTCGGCGGCCCGGTGGGCGGCGGCGAGATGATCGTCAAGCTGACCGACTTCGGGATCGCGCGGGCGATCGAGCAGACGCGGATCACCCAGGTCGGCTCGGTGGTCGGCACCGCCGCCTACCTGGCGCCCGAGCAGGTGCGGGGCGAGGAGGCGACTCCCGCCACCGACGTCTACGCGCTCGGCGTCGTCCTCTACCAGTTCCTCACCGGTCGGCTCCCCTATGAGGGCTCCTCGCTGGCCGAGCTGGCGGTGCGGCAGCAGAACGAGAAGCCGCTGCCCCCCAGCACCTACAACGGGGACGTGCCGGAGCCGCTGGGAGCGGCGGTGCTGCGGGCGCTCGAGGGCGACCCGAGCCGGCGCTACGGCAGCGCCGAGGAGCTGGCGCAGGGACTGCGGCTAGGGCTCGAAGGCCAGGACGTGACCCTGCCCCTGCAGGAGGGCACCTCCGCCACTCGCGTCCTCGGCGGTGACACCGCGGCGACCAGGCACATGAAGGAGGACACCGCCCGGACCGAGTACCGCCCCGCCCCTTCGCAGACGCGGCGGCCGGAACAGCGACCGGTCGCGGCAGCGCCGGCACCCGCACCGGCGGCGAGGCGCCCGGCTGAACCGCGCCGTCGCGGCGCCTTCTCCCGCTTCGTCCGCTTTGTCCTCGCCCTGGTGGCGCTGGTGCTGGTCGCCGCCGCGGTCGCGACCGCCGTCATCGTCACCACCGACAAGGCGGCCGGGGTGAAGGTGAGCAGGGTCGCTGGCGACACCGTCGACAAGGTCGTCGAAGAACTCAAAGAGCTGGTCAACCAGAACAAGGAATAGGGGTGGCGTGGGGAGGTCAGGACCCCCTCTTCACTCAACTTGCTCGGGTGGGACCGCAACAGCCGTCCGAGGTGCGCTTGACCGAGAAGTACAAGCCGTTCAGAGGGGGTCCTGACCTCCCCCTCCGGCCGCAGCCCAGGGTGCGGCTCCAGCTAGTACGGATGCGCGGTATGAATCGAAGGTGCCTTCCTTGATGGCAGATCGGGCGTGCTTCGTTAGTTCGTGCATGTAGGTGAGGTTGTGTTGGACGATGAGGCGGACGGCGGTTAGCTCCTCGGCGCGGGAGAGGTAGCTGATGTAGTCGCGGTCGTGGCGCTGGCAGGCCGGGCAGGGGCAGCCCTCGACCAGCGGCTCGCGGTTGCCGACCCACATGCCCTTGCGCATGTCGAGGCGCCAGCGCGTCTGCGGCGAGGGCGCCAGGGCGACGCCGTGGCGGGCCAGCCGCGTCGGCACCGCGCAGTCGAAGACGTCGAGGCCGAGGGCGATGCCGCCGAGGAGGTCGTCGACCTCGCCGATCCCGAGCAGGTGCTTCGGCGCCTCCCAGGGCAGCAGCGGCGCCGTCATCGCCAGCACCGCCGCCATCTCCTCCTTGTCGCGGCCGAGGGTGCCGCCGATCGCCAGCCCATCCACTCCGGCCGCGGCGACGGCCTGGGCCGATTCCCGCCGCAGGTCTTCGTGGGTTCCCCCCTGGACGATCCCGAACACCGCCTGCTGCTGCGGCCCCTCGCGCTCGTGCCAGGCGAGGCAGCGGTCGAGCCAGCGGTGGGTGCGCTCGGTCGAGCGGGCCGTGTACTCGCGGTCGGCGTGGAAGGGCGTGCACTCGTCGAAGACGAGGGCAATGTCGGAGCCGAGCGAAGCCTGCACGCTCATCGAGACCTCGGGTGAGATGAACAGCTCGGAGCCGTCGCGGTAGGACTGGAAGCGCGCGCCCTCCTCGCTGATCTCCACCCGGGAGCCCGGCCCGCCGCCGGAGCGGCCGCTGCCCTTGACCTCGTTGGCGACACCGCCGTGGGCCAGGGAGAAGACTTGGAAGCCGCCGGAGTCGGTGATCAGCGCCCGCTCCCAGCCCATGAAGCCGTGCAGGCCGCCGGCGGCGGCGATCCGCTCCCGCCCCGGCGAGACGAACAGGTGGTAGGTGTTGCCGAGGATCAGCTGGTAGCCGAGCTCGGCGACCTCGGCCGACTCGAGCCCCCGCACCGTCCCCTTCGTCGCCAGCGGGATGAAGGCCGGCGTCTCGATCGGCCCATGGGCGGTGTGAATCATCCCCGCGCGGGCGTCGCCGTCGCGGGCGCCGATCTCGAGCCTGAGCCGCTGGGGGTCGTTACGCACGGGCGGCAGCGTATGGGGTCAGGGCGGGGGCGGCTTCTCGCTGAGCCCCGGATGCACGCCCTTGCCGATCGCCTGTTGGTTGACGATCGTCTGCAGCAGGTCGACGAGGCGTTTGCGATCGGCCGGGCTCATGCCCTTCGTCATCTCCTCCTCGTGCTGCTTGGCGATCTGGCGGCCGCGCCTGAGGCAGCGCTTTCCCTCTGCCGTGAGGAATAGGGCGCGGACGCGACGGTCCTCGGGGTCGGGGCGGCGCTCGACCAGACCACGCTGCTCGAGCTCGTCGACGAGGGCGACCATGCGACTGGCCGGGATTTCGATTGCCGCCGCAATCGCCTGCTGGGAGCGGCCCTCGGCAGCCGCGACCAGATTGAGAACGCGGAACAGCGGCGGGCTGAGGTCGACGGCGGCGATCCGCTCGGCGAACCGCCGCGAGGCGTGGATGCCGACCTGGGAGAGGAGGAAGGCGAGCGTTTGCGGGGCACGGTCCCCTTTGATTAGTTTGTCGCTCACGAGCCGGCAGCCTACCCATTCATTTGTGGTATGAATCGTTTACCTCACAAACCTTTCTGGTTGTAAAGCATATTCACAAGGGGGATCCCCGCATGACCAGTCTTCTCGCCCGCCTCGCCGACATCTCCTATCGCCGCCGCGGCCGCATGGTCCTCGGCTGGATCGTCGCCACCGTCGTCCTGATCGGCCTTGGGTCGAACTTCGCCGGCGAGTACGAAGCCGACTACAACACCCCCGGGTCGGAGTCGAAGGCAGCGAGCGAGTTGGCCGAACGCGAATTCGCCGGCTACTCGGGCCAGGAAATCTACGTCGTCTGGAAAGACCCGAACGGCGCCGACAGCGCCGCCGCGAAAGCCGGCTTGGAGAAGTTCTTCGCCACCGCAGAAGGGATTCCTCACGTCGAGAAACGCCAGCCGATCCGCGTCTCCGACGACGGCACGATCGCGACGACCACCCTGCCGCTGACGATCGCCGGCTGGGAGGTCTCGAAAGAGGACGGCGAAAAGCTAGTCGCCGCGGCTGAAGACAACAGCACCGAGAGCCTCCAGATCGAGCTCGGCGGCGACCCGATCTACCGCGCCCAGGAAAGCTCCAACGAAGAGGGAATCGCCTTCCTCGCCGCCGCAATCGTGCTGCTGATCGCCTTCGGCTCAATCGTCGCCGCTGGCCTACCGCTGATCGTCGCCCTGGTCGGGATCGGGATCACCGGCGGCGGCCTGATCGCCCTCCTTGCCAACGTGATCGACGTCCCCGACTGGACCCTCGCGGTCGCCGGCCTGATCGGGATCGGCGTCGGCATCGACTACGCACTGCTGGTCCTGACCCGCTTCCGCACCGCGCTGAAGTCCGGCAAGGACCGTCACGACGCCGTCGTCGAGGCGGTGACCACCGCAGGCCGCAGCGTCATCATCGCCGGCAGCACCGTCGTCATCGCGGTGCTCGGCCTCTTCCTCACCGGCCTCCCGTATATGTACGGGGTCGCGATCTCGGCCTCGCTGGCGGTGCTCACCGTGATGCTCGCCTCGATCACCCTGCTACCGGCGCTGCTCTCATTCCTCGGGCCGAAGGTCGACAGGCTGCGCATCCCCTTCCTCGGCCGCCGGCTCGACCGACCCGAAGGGGACGGCGACTCCCCCGCCGCCCGCTGGAGCCACTGGGTCCAGCAGCGCCCCTGGCCGGCCGCGATTGTCGCCACCCTGATCCTGCTGGCGCTGGCGGCGCCGGCACTGGGGATGCGGCTCGGCTTCCCGGACGCCGGCAACGACCCCGAGGACACGATGACCCGCCAGGCCTACGACCTGATCAGCGAGGGCTTCGGCCCCGGCGCCAACGGCCCGCTGGTGATCGCCGCCGAACTGCCCGAAGGCGAAGGGAAAGAGGCGGTCGCCACGCTCGCGAGCGACATCCGCGCGGAAGAGGGCGTCGACTTCGTCGCCCCGCCCAACTTCAACCAGCAGGGCACGGCGGCGCTCCTCACCGTCATTCCGACGACTTCGCCGCAGGACGAGGCGACCACCGACCTGGTCGAGCACCTGCGCGGGGTCGTCGTCCCCGAGGCGCTCGGGAACAGCGGGGTGAAGGCCTACATCGGCGGCGTCACCCCCGCGCTCGAGGACCAGTCCGACTACATCACCGGCCGCATGCCGCTCTTCATCGCGGCGGTGGTGGGGCTTTCGTTCCTGCTGCTGCTGGTCGCCTTCCACTCGCCGCTGATCTCGCTCAAGGCGGGGATCATGAACCTGCTCTCGGTCTGCGCCGCCTACGGCGTGATGACCCTGGTGGCGCAGGGAGGCCCGGTAGGCGAACTGATCGGCATCGACCACGAAGTGCCGATCGCCCCGTTCATGCCGGTGATGATGTTCGCGATCCTCTTCGGGCTCTCGATGGACTACGAGGTCTTCCTCGTCTCGCGGATCCGCGAGGAGTACCTGAAGGACGGCAACACCCGCCGCGCCGTTGCCGACGGTCTCGCCAAGACCGCCCGGGTGATCACCGCGGCGGCGGCGATCATGGTTGTCGTCTTCCTCGCCTTCGTCGCCTCCCCCGAAGTCTTCCTCAAGCTCTTCGGGATCGGGCTGGCCGCGGCGATCTTCCTCGACGCCACCCTGGTCCGGATGGTGCTGGTGCCGGCGGTGATGCAGTTGCTGGACGAGCGCAACTGGTGGATCCCCGGCTGGCTTGAGCGAGCCCTGCCGCGGATCGACGTCGAGACCCGCGAGCCGGGGGTCGCTTCGAGCCGGCCGTAGCCGGCAAGAAAGGGGAGTGTCGAGTTTGTCTCCCTATGCGAGACAAACTCGACACTGACTCCCCCGGAGCTATTTGACGAATTCGCGGACCTGTTTGTAGACCGTTTCGTCGTTCATCAGCGCGGTGTGCGAGATGCACGCGGTCTGGGTGTTGGTCGCACCGGAGAGGGCGACGCTGGAGTCCGGGTTGATGATTTCGTCGCAGGGCGACCACCAGGTGCCGTAGCTGACGGCGCCGGGGGTCTCGTCGGTGGCGTTGAGTTCTTTCAGGAACGTGGAGCCGATCCGCATCTCTATGCAGGAGGTGCTGCTGCAGAAGTTGGCGAATTCGGTGCCGTGGTTCGGGCCGCCAAGGGAGACCCAGTCGTCGACCTTCGCTTCACCGCCAAGGTTCTTGATGTAGTAACGGGTGTTGAGGCTGCCCATCGAGTGGGCGATGATGTCGACCTTCGTGGCGCCGGTGTTTTTCAGCAGCGTTTCGACGCGGGATTTGACTTCTTCGGCGTCGATTTTGTTCGACTGCGAGGTGTTGTAGCTGTAGGCGCTGAGCGAAGTTTTCGCGTAGCCGTCTTTTTCGAAGCGACCGATCATCGTGTTCCAGACCGAGGCGGTCTCGGTGTAGCCGTGGACGAAGAGGATCGGGTCCTGGGCGAGCGAGTTGGCGGGTGCGAGCGCGGCGCCGACGAGACATACGGCGGCCGCGGATGCGAGCGCCATGAAGCGTCCCTTCATGAATTTCTCCTATCTGTAGAGAAACAGGCGCCCCCTGCGCGCCTGCCCCGTAGCCAAGGCGATCTACCTAAGCAGACCACTCCAATGATTTAAAGGAGCTGCGGGTGACTCCTTCGACGCGTCCTCAGGTGATCAGCGTCCGCCCGGTCATCGCCTCGGGCTGAGGGATCCCGAGGAGATCGAGGGCGGTCGGGGCGACGTCGGCGAGGATGCCGCCGTCGCGGAGGGTGAAGCCCGGCCTGGTGACGATCAGCGGGACCGGGTTGAGCGAGTGGGCGGTGTTGGGCGAGCCGTCGGGCTCGAGCATGTGGTCGCAGTTGCCGTGGTCGGCGGTGACGATGCAGGCGCCGCCTTTGGCGGTGACGGCCGCGACCACCTTGCCGAGCTGGGCATCGACGGTTTCGACCGCTTTGACGGCAGCGGGGATGACGCCCGTATGGCCGACCATGTCGGGATTAGCGAAGTTGATGATCCCGAAGCGGTAGTCGCCGGCGCTCCAGCGCGCGATGAAGGACTCGGCCGCGGCGGCGGCGCTCATCTCGGGCTTGTGGTCGTAGGTGGGGACGTCGCGGGGCGATTCGACCAGGCAGTGCTCCTCCCCCTCCAGCTCCTGCTCGCGGCCACCGTTGAAGAAGTAGGTGACGTGGGCGTACTTCTCGGTCTCGGCGACGTGCAGCTGGCTGGCGCCGGCGTTGGCGATGACTTCGGCCAAGGTCACCTGCGGCCGCTGCTCGGGGAAGGCGACCGAATAACGCCAGCCCTTGCGGTACTCGGTCATCGTCGTCAGGTCGAGTGGGGCGGCGCCGGCGCGCGAGAACTCCTTGAATCCGGGCTCGGCGAGCGCTCGGCTCATCTGGCGAGCGCGGTCGGGGCGGAAGTTGACGAAGATCGCGACGTCGCCCTCGGCGGCGCCGTCGTAGTCACCGATCACCGTGGGCTTGACGAACTCGTCGGTCTCGTCGCGCTCGTAGGAGTCGGCGATCGCCGCCGCGGACGTCGGCGCGCGCAGGCCCTCGGCGTGGACGATCGCGTCATAGGCCAGCTTCGTCCGCTCCCAGCGGGTGTCGCGATCCATCGCGTAGTAGCGCCCGCTGACGGTGCCGACCCGGCCGGCGGCCCGCAGCCAGCGCTCCAGTTCCTCCAGGTAGCCCTTGCCGCCATGAGGCAGCGTGTCGCGGCCGTCGGTGAAGGCGTGAAAGACGATGTCAGGGACCCCCTCCTGCGAAGCGAGCTCGATCATCGCCTCGATGTGCTCCCAGCCGGAGTGCACGCCGCCGTCGGAGACGAGGCCGAGCAAGTGGAGGCGGCCGCGGGGGCTGCGGCGGGCGCGCTCGCAGGCGGCGAGCAGGGCCTCGTTCTCGAAGAAGCTGCCGTCGGCGACGGCATCGTCGATCCGCGCTAGGTCCTGCTTGACGATCGCGCCGGCGCCGAGGTTGAGGTGGCCGACCTCCGAGTTCCCCATCTGCCCGTCGGGCAGGCCGACATCGCGCCCCTGCGCGGATAGCTGCGTGTGCGGGAACTCGCCCCAGAGGCGGTCGAAGACCGGCGTCTGAGCCAGCGAGATCGCGTTGCCCGGCCCCGGCTCGGCCAGTCCCCAGCCGTCGAGGATGATCAGCGCCAGCGACGGGACGGGCTCGGGCATCGACCTACGCGGCCTCGACGATTGCGGCGAAGTCCTCAGGGTTCAGCGAGGCGCCGCCGACGAGGGCGCCGTCGACGTCAGGCAGCGCGAGCAGCTCGGCGGCGTTCCCCGGCTTGACCGAGCCGCCGTAGAGGATCCGGACCTCGTCGGCAGCGCCGCCGCGGGCGCGCAGCACGTCGCGGATGAAGGCGCAGACCTCCTGGGCCTGCTCGGGGGTGGCGGTGCGGCCGGTGCCGATCGCCCAGATCGGCTCGTAGGCGATCACGACCTTCTCGATCTGCCCCGCCTCGAGGGCGCTGAGATCGGCTTGGAGCTGGCGCTCCAGAACCGTCTCGGTCTCCCCCGCGTCACGCGCCTCCTCGCTCTCGCCGACGCAGAGGATCGGCTCGAGATCGTGGGCGAGCGCCGCCTGGACCTTGCGGGCAAGGGCCTCGTCGGTCTCGTTGAAGTACTGCCGGCGCTCGGAGTGGCCGAGGACGACCGCCTCGACGTCGAGCTCGGCCAGCATCGGCGCCGAGACCTCGCCGGTGAAGGCGCCCGAGGCCTCCTCGTGCATGTTCTGGGCGGCGACCTTGACGGCGGTGCCGTAGCGCCGCTCGACCACCGCGGTCAGTGCCGTGAAAGGCGGGCAGAGCACCACGTCGCTTTGCGTGGCGGCGATCCGCGGCAGTAGCGCGTCGACGAACTCGGCCGCCTCGGCGACGGTCTTGTGCATCTTCCAGTTGGCGGCGATGTACGGCGTGCGGTCAGGCAACGTCTCTCTCCCTCTCTTCGGCGTCGAGCAGGGCCTCCACGCCCGGCAGCTTCTTTCCCTCCAGCAGCTCCAAGGACGCTCCGCCTCCAGTCGAGACCCAGTCGACCTCGTCATCGAGCCCGAACTGGTTCAGCGCGGCGACGCTGTCGCCGCCGCCGACGACGGTGGTGCCGGGAGCCTTGGCGACCGCCTCGGCGACGGCGCGGGTGCCGCCGGCGAACGGCTCCATCTCGAAGGCGCCCATCGGCCCGTTCCAGAGCACGGTGCCCGCGGCGGCGATCGCCTCGGCGTAGGCCTCCGCTGACCGGGGGCCGATGTCGAGACCCATCCAGCCATCGGGAACCTCCACCCCGTCGCTCTCCTGGCGCTCGGTGTCGGCGTCGAACTCGCGGCCGAGAACGAGGTCGACGGGGAGCAGGAGCTGGCATTTGGACTGCTCGGCCCTCTCCAGCGCCTCCTTGGCCAGCTCTACCCCCTCGACCAGGGAGTTGCCGGTGGGGATGCCCTGCGCCTCAAAGAAACCAAAGCACATCGCGCCGCCGATCAGGATCTGGTCGGCGACTTCGAGGAAGCGGTCGATCACCCCGACCTTGTCGGAGACCTTGGCGCCGCCGAGGACGACGACCAGCGGCCGCTGCGGGTCCTCGACCATCTTGGTCAGCTCGCTCACCTCGCGCTCCAGCAGCAGGCCGGCGTAGGCGGGCAGGTAGTCGGCGACACCGGCGGTGCTGGCGTGCGCCCGGTGGGCCGCCCCGAAGGCGTCGTTGACGTAGACGTCGGCGAGCTGGGCCAGGTTTTCGGCCAGCTTCGGGTCGTTCTTCGTCTCCCCCGGCTCGAACCGCACGTTCTCCAGCAGCAGCACGTCGCCGGGGCCGAGCGCGCCGCAGGTGAGGTCGACGTCGCCCTCGATCACTCCGGGCGCCAGCTTCACGTCCGTCCCCAGCAGCTCGCCCAGCCGCTTCGCCACCGGCGCCATCGAGAGCGCCGGGTCGGGCTCGCCCTTCGGCCGGCCGAGGTGGGACATCAGGATCAGCGCCGCTCCCTTCTCGCGCAGCAGCTCCAGGGTCGGCAGCGCCGCCCGGATCCGGGTGTCGTCGGCGACTACTTTCTCCGCGCCCTCATCGGCCAGGGGAACGTTGAAGTCGACCCTGACGAGGACGCGACGCCCCTTCACCGGGGCGTCGCGGACGCTTGCCTTGTCGAAGCCCATCGGCCGGTCGGGCGCCGACGTCAGGAGGGCAGGACCTTGCCGGCCAGCTCGACGCAGCGGTTGGAGTAGCCCCACTCGTTGTCGTACCAGCTGACCGCCTTCACGAGCCTGCCGTCGCCGATCACCATCGTCTGCGCGGCGTCGAAGATGGAGGAGTGCGGATCGCCGACGATGTCGGTGGAGACGATCGGGTCCTCGGTGTAGGAGAGGATCCCCTGCATCGAGCCCTCGGCCGCCTCTTTGACGGCGGCGTTGACCTGCTCGGGGTTGACCGCCTCCGGCGTCGTGAAGGTGAGGTCGACGACCGAGCCGGTCGGCACCGGCGCCCGCATCGCGAACCCGTTCAGCTTGCCGTTCAGCTCCGGCAGCACCAGGCCGACGGCCTTGGCGGCGCCGGTCGTGGTCGGGATCAGGTTCAGCGCCGCGGCGCGGGCCCGGCGCAGGTCCTTGTGCGGCATGTCCTGCAGGCGCTGGTCGGCGGTGTAGGCGTGGATCGTCGTCATCAGGCCCTGCTCGATCCCGAAGGTGTCGTTGAGGACTTTCGCCAGAGGCGCCAGGCAGTTGGTCGTGCAGGAGGCGTTGGAGATGACGTGGTGGTTCTCGGGGTCGTAGTCGGAGTCGAAGTTGACGCCGAGGGCGACGGTCACGTCCGGCTCCTTGGCCGGGGCGGAGATGATCACCTTTTTCGCGCCTGCATCCAGGTGTTTGGCAGCATCGGCGCGGGCGGTGAAGAAGCCGGTCGACTCGATCACGACGTCGGCCCCTAGGTCACCCCAAGGCAGCGCGGCCGGGTCGCGCTCGGAGAGCACCTTGAGCTGATCGCCGCCGACCGAGATGACGTCGCCGTCGACCGAGACCTCCTCCGGAAAGCGCCCCAGGATCGAGTCGTACTTGAGCAGGTGAGCGAGCGTCGCCGGGTCCGTGAGGTCGTTGACGGCGACGAAGTCGATGTCCGCGTTCGCCGCCTTGGCGGCCCGGAAGACGTTGCGCCCGATGCGTCCGAAACCGTTGATTCCGACCTTCACAGCCATGAACAAATTCCTCCTGGATTCGTGTTGGTGACGCGGGGTTTGGGGAAGCCGATCCTATGGACTCGGCACTTCCGGCTCCGCGCTAGTCGGAGCCGATGGTGATCTCGATCTCGTACCCGTCGGGGTCACGGAGAAAGGCGGAATAGGAGCCGGACCCGTGCGACCGCTGCTCGCCGGGGTCGGAGACGCTGATTCCGCCCGCTTTCACCCCGTTCTCCCAGGCCGCCTTCACCGCCACGATCCCCAGCGCGGAGAAGCTCAGCAGGCCGAAGCCTGGCGCCGGATCGTGCTTGCCGGAGATGAAGAAGACGGGTTTGGCGATGCCCCACCCGATCGTCCGGTCCTGCTCGAAATGGCGTCGCCACCCCAACGGGGAAAGCATCGAGTCGTAGAAGGCGGCGGAGCGATCGAGATCGCCGACCTCCAGGAGGACGTGGTGGAGCATGGGAGGGAGAGGCTATCGGCGCTGCGGGCGGAATGTCGTCCGTTCTTCACAGCCCAAGGTCATCCCGTGCCCAATGCGTGAGAACTTTGGCTACGGAATCAGTGTCTTCAAAGTCAACGGGCTTATAGATATGTCCAACGAAGTCCGTGGGCATAGATGGAGTGCCCTCGTCCTTCAGGAGAGCTACTCGTCGGCCCGTCATCAGCATCGCCCCAACCTCGATCTGGAGATTGTCATTGAATTCGTCGCCGTAGCGAGTCTCGAAGAGACCGATGCCGTACCGACACGCCCACATATGAGCGGCGATATTGCCGAAGAGCTCATCATCCGCTTGTCTGTCAGAAGCGAGATGCACCCGAAGACCGTGCTCACCTAGAACTTCTCGTGCACATTGGACGACGCCTTGAACTGGATCGGGAAGTTCCTCCTCCTCCTCCTCCCGAGGAAATCGGGTCATGCAGAAGACATTGTTCTCAAAAGGAAACTCGTCCAATAGCCGAGCGATCGGCCCTGCCCAACGCACTGGTGCCAACTCTGGAGGAATCAATGGAAGCTGCGCCTGTTGAAGCTCAGCGCTCCCAACCTCAGCGATCTCCGCCTCTAGAGCAGAGACATCGAGCTCACCTAAGAGACCTCGTATCTGCACCTTTCCTTCGGGAGTCAACGACCATCCGCCGCCACTACGGCGCCTGACCACCATCCCGGACCCGAGCAGCTGAGAAAGGGCCTGGGAGACATTTCCAGGACGAGGCAGTCGGAGGATCTCGAACATATCCGCCACCTGTCCCGGCGCAAACCAACCGTCCGAAACCCTCCGTTCTACAAGCGCTCCCACAACCAGCACGCGATTCGCAACGCTGGGCAAGCGTTGGATGGTAAGTCCCAGTGAACTGGCTATTGGCGGCTTTCTACGATGCGCCTCACAACAGCGGCAGCCTTTTCAAACCCAACCTGGTTCATTTTGAGCTCCCGCTTACTCCGCTGCCCTTTGAAGCGAATCCCTTCCCCGTCGAGAGCACCTACGTTTCGGGCGAAGTTGGTGTCGTGCACGCCTCTATCGTGCGCAGCGTCAGCAACAAACGAGATTGGAGTCCATTCCTCGTCCCCGCCGGCCTGGCGGGCGGCGACCACAAGGTAAGCGATCTCTTGTTGAGCAACTTTCTGCTTGCTGTCGAGGACCGCCCGACGAACCGTCAGATGAACTCCCTCATCGTCTACATCAAAAACCTCAGAAACCCCGGCTTCCTCAATGCCAAGCTTCTTCGAGATTCCGGAGAGTCGGCCGCTTCCGCTACCACCACCGACATCAGGCGTGGCATCCGACCCAGACCCACTAGGGGCCTGTCCCACACCCGCCGGCTGCAGGCCCATCGCACCCAAGACAGCCTTGAAGGCAGCTTCTCGGAGATCGCTCGGAATTGATGCCTCCTCAACTGAGGCAAGGGCCTCCTTGAGCGATTCGACAATTTCGCCACGTTCTGGCATGAACTCAACGTAAAAGGCTCTCCGGACGGAAAGTATCTATTGCGGTATCAGCCCGACCGCGGCGTCCAGCGGAAGTACTTGATCGCCAGGAGGAGGCCGGCGATGCCCCAGAGGGCGACGATGGCGAGGTCGTCCCAGGAGACGGCGGGCCCGCCGGCGGGGACGTAGGCGTCGAAGAAGGCGTGGAAGAAGTGGCGGACCGGGAAGAGGTCGGCGAAGGCGATAACGCCGTCGGGGAGCTGGTCTTCGGGGATGAAGACGCCGGAGAGGAAGTAGAGCGGCAGCAGCATCGCGTTGACGATCGCCGCAGCGGCGTCCTGGGAGGGGATCGCGGCGGTGAGGGCGATGCCGAGGCAGCAGAAGGAGGCGGCGCCGATCACCAGCGCCAGGAGGATCGCCGGCAGACGGTCCCAGGGGATGTCGACCCCGAAGAGCAGCGCCCCGATCGCCGCCAGCAGGGCGAGCATCATCAAGGCAACGACGATCGCGTTTCCGATTCGGCCGGCGATGAAGACCCAGGGCGGCATCGGCGTGCCGCGGCCGCGCTTGAGGCGGCCGTCTTCGCGGGCGATCACCAAGGTCATCGCCAGCGTCTGCATCGTCGCCGAGATGATCGCCAGCGACATGATCGCCGGCACGTAGTAGGTAGTCGCCTCGATCCCGCCGCGAACGTCCACCTCTTCCCCGTTGAAGACGACCCCGAGGATGAGGAAGAGGATCACCGGGAACATCACCGTGAAGAAGACCGAGGCCGGGTTGCGCCAGAAGGCCTTCTGGTCGTAGCGGAACTGGTGGCCGACGAGGGCGAGGCCGTTCACTGGGCGCCCTCCGTAGTGGCGGTCAGCTCCAGATAGACGTCCTCGAGCGAGGGACGCGTCACTTCCAGGCCCTCGAGGGGCTCGCCCGCGGCCAGCGCCTTCTCGGTCAGCTCGTGCAGGGCCTCAACCGGGGTCCTCGTCTGGATGACTACCTCGCGCCCCTCGGAGCGGTAGCGGATGGTGGTCTCCCCCACGTCGCGTTCGCCGAGGTCCTCGGGGGTCCCCGCGGCGACGATGCGGCCGGCGCTGATGATCGTCACCCGGTCGGCGAGGCGCTGCGCCTCGTCCATGTAGTGGGTGGTGAGGAAGACGGTCTTGCCGAGGTCGCGGAGGCCGGCGATCACATCCCAGGCCTGGCGCCGGGCCGAGGGGTCGAAGCCGGTCGTCGGCTCGTCGAGGAAGAGCAGCTCGGGGTCGCCGATCAGGGCCATGCCGACGTCGAGCCGGCGCTGCTGGCCGCCGGAGAGGCGGCTGGCGCGCTCGTCGGCTTTGTCCTCGAGGCCGATCAGCGCGATCACGTCCTCGGTTGAGCGGGGCGCCCGGAAGTAGCCGGCGTAGAGATCGAGGGACTCGCGCACGGTCAGGTAGGGATCGAGCCGGCCGCTCTGCAGGACGATCCCGATCCGCTCGCGCCACTCGCGCCCGGCTCGCTCCGGGTCCTCCCCCAGCACCGTCACCTCTCCCCCGCTCCGGCGCCGGTAGCCCTCGAGGATCTCCACCGTCGTCGTCTTCCCCGCCCCGTTCGGCCCGAGGAAGGCGAAGACCTCGCCCCGGTTCACCTCGAGGTCGATGCCGCGGACCGCCTCGGTGTCGCCGTAGCTCTTCCGCAGGCCCTTGATGGAGATGACAGGTTCAGGCAAGAACCGGCGATTCTAGGCTCAGCCGATCTCGACGTCCCTGTGCTTCACCTTGACGATCACGTCCTCGCGGGCCGCGAGGTCACGGCGGATGCGGTCGGCGACGGTGATCGAGCGGTGGCGACCGCCGGTGCAGCCGATCGCGATCGTCAGGTGGCTCTTGCCCTCGTTGACGTAGGCGGGGACGAGGAACTCGAGCAGGGGCAGCAGGCGGCCGTAGAACTCGCCGGCCTGGGTTCCGTTCTCGACGTAGGCGCGCACCTCTGCGTCCATCCCCGTCATCGGCCGCAGGACTTTGTCGTAGTAGGGGTTGGGCAGGAAGCGCACGTCGAGGGTGAGGTCGGCGTCCCGGGGCGGCCCGTTCTTGAAGCCGAAGGTGAGCAGGGTCAGCGCTAGCTTGCCGCTCTCCTCCCTGCCCAGCAGCTCTTCGGTGATCTGTCGGCGCAGTTCGGCTCCGGTCAGGTCGCTGGTGTCGATGACTTTGTCGGCGCGCTCGCGCAGCGGCGCCAGCAGCGCCCGCTCGGCCCGGATTCCCTCGACGATCCGACCCTCCGGCGCCAGCGGGTGGCGGCGGCGGGTCTCCTTGTAGCGGTCGAGCAGCGCCTCCTCGTCGGCCTCGAGGAAGAGGACCATCGGCCGCAGCCCTTCGGCCTCGAGGTCGTCCATCACCTGCACCAGGTCCTCGAAGTACTCGCCGCCGCGCACGTCGGAGACGATCGCGGCGCGCTCGACCCCGCTGCCCTCGTGGCGGAAGAGCTCGCCGAGGCTGGCGATCATCCGCGGCGGCAGGTTGTCGACGCAGAAGTAGCCGCCATCCTCGAAGGCGGCAATCGCTTCCGACTTGCCCGCCCCTGAATGCCCCGTGATCACGACCAGGGTCACCGGCCTGGGGAGGCGCTTGCCGCCCCCACCCGCGCTTTGAACCTTCTCCTCCACCCGCTCCGCCATCTGACTCCTCAGTTGGTCCGGTTGAGCTGCTCGTGTATCTCGCGGCCTACTTTGCCAGGCAGACCGGGCACGGCCTCGAGCTCCTCGCGGGTGGCGGCGAGGAACCGCTCCGGCGTCCCGAAGTGTTGCAGCAGCGCCCGCTTGCGCGCCGGCCCGATCCCAGGCAGGCCGTCGAGGACCGAGCCCTCGAGCATGCCGCGGTCGCGGCGGCCGCGGTGGTGGTCGATCGCGAAGCGGTGGGCCTCGTCGCGAACCCGCTGCAGCAGGCGCGAGGCCTCGAAGTCGGCGGCGAGGTCGAGTGGCGCCGAGCGGCCGGGGACGTAGACCTCCTCCAGCCGCTTGGCGAGGCTGACGACGGTGACACCGCGTTCGGTGAACGGCTGCAGGGCCCGCACTCCCGCCGCCAGCTGGCCTTTGCCGCCGTCGATCAGGATCAGCGAGGGCAGCGAGGCGAAGCTTTCGTCGCGTTTGCCATCGTGGGGCGAGAGGTCCGCCTGTTCCAGGTAGCGCGCCATCCGCCGCGAGAGCACCTCCTCCATCGAGGCAAAATCGTCAGGGCCGCCGTTGCCGACGCTGTCGAGGCGGAGGTCGCCGCGAACTTTGAAGCGACGGTAATCGGACTTCTTCGGGGCGCCGCCCTCAAAGACGACCATCGAGGCGACCGTGTGCTCGCCGCCGATCGTCGAGATGTCGAAGCCCTCGATCCGCACCGGCAGCTCCTCCATCCCCAGCGCCGCGGCGAGGGCGGAGAGGGACTCGACGCGGCGGGTGCGGCGGTGCTCGCGCCGCAGCCGGTCCTGGTCGAGCGCCAGCTGGGCGTTGCGCTCGGCCAGCTCGCGCAGCCGCCGTTTGTCCCCGCGCTCAGCGGCCCGGACCTCGACCGGGGCGCCGCGGCGCTCGCTCAGCGCCTCGGCGATCACCTCGGCCCGGTCGCGCAGGTAGGGGCCGACGATGATCGTCCGCGGCATCGCCGGCGAGGCGGCGTAGTACTGGCCGATGAACTCCTCGGCGACCTCGGCCGGCTCGCGTTCGCCCTGGTTTTCGAGGTAGAAGCTCTGGCGCTCGGCGAGGATCCCGTCGCGGACCTGGAAGACCTGGGCGTTGGCGTCCTGACCCTCAACCGCGACCCCGATCAGGTCGGCGGTCCCCATCGTCACCCCGGCCACCCGCTGGCGCTCGAACAGCGAGCGGATCGCTTTCAGGCGGTCGCGGTGGATCGCCGCCCGCTCGAATTCCTGCCCGCTCGCCGCCGCCTTCATCTTCTCCTCCTCCTCGCGCTCGACCTGGCGGTAGCGGCCGGAGAGGAAGTCGACGATCAGCTCGACGTTGTGCCGGTACTCCTCCTTGCTGATGTACTCGACGCAGGGCGCCCCGCAGCGCTTGATGTAGTAGTCGAGGCAGGGGCTGCCGGAGCGGCGGCCGGGCTCGCGCCCCTCGCAGGTGCGGAACTGGAACAGCTTGCCGAGCAGGTCGAGCGTCTCCCGCACCCGCTTGGCGCTGGAGAAGGGGCCGAAGTAGGCGCGGCCGCTGCGGTGCTTCTCCCGGGTGAAGTACACGCGCGGGTACTCCTCGTCGAGGCTGACGGCGACGTAGGGGTAGGACTTGTCGTCGCGGAGGCGGATGTTGAAGCGGGGCCGGTGGCGCTTGACGAAGCTCTGCTCGGTCAGCAGCGCCTCCGCCTCGTTGACGGTGACGAGGCTCTCGATGCGGTCGATACGGGAGGTGAGGCGGGTGTTGCCGCCGGAGAAATGGGAGGAGATGCGCTTGCGGATCGAGCGCGCCTTGCCGACGTAGAGCAGCTCGCCGGCGCGGTCGTAGAAGAGGTAGACACCGGGCTGGTCCGGCAACTGCTTGCGCTGCTGCGCGATCCGCTCGGCGCGGCTCAGCGCACCCTCCTCCCCTGCCTTTCCCTTGCCTTTCGCCATCGGTCAAAGGGTAGGCTGCTGGCCACTCGGCCAACCCCCGGAAGCAATCAGGAGAGAGCGACCATCATGAGTGAGACGATCAACCCGCCGCAGCTGAACACGATTCGGATTGAGGTTGACGGCGAGATCGGGACGCTGACCCTCGACCGTCCGGACGCCTTCAACGCGATGAGCCCGGAGCTGATCGGCGAGATGACCGTCGCCTTTGCCTGGCTTGCGGATCAGGCGCCGCTTCGAGGGTTGATCGTGACCGGCAGCGGGCAGGCCTTCTGCGCCGGCGGCGACGTCAACTGGTTCCGCAAAGGGGTCGAAGCGGGCGAGATCGACCTGCCCTCGGAAGTGCGGCGCGGGGCCGAGGTCCTCCACCAGGCGATCGTCGACCTGCGGCGGGTGCCCTATCCGGTGATCGCGGCGGTGAACGGTCCGGCGGCGGGCGCCGGGTTCTCGCTGGCCCTGGCCTGCGACTTCCGCATCGCCTCCAGCAGCGCCTTCTTCGCTCCCGCCTACGGCCGGATCGGCGCCTCCCCCGACGGCGGCATGACCTACTTCCTGCCGCGGGTGGTGGGGCCGAGCAAGGCCCTGGAACTGCTGCTCGAAGACCCGAACTTGAAGGCCGAGGCGGCGCGGGAGCTGGGCATCGTCTCCGCCGTGGTCGAGCCCGACGAGCTGATGGAGACCGCCCGGGCCAAGGCCGAGAAGCTGGCGAAGATGGCGCCTCACTACGTGCGGATGGCGAAAAAGCTCTGCGGGGTGAGCATTGAGAACAGCATCCACGACCACCTGCAGCTGGAGCGCCACGGGATCGCCGACTCGATGGCGACCGAAGACCTCCGCAACGGTGTCGAGACCTTCTTCAGCGGCGGTAAGCCGGAGTTCCACGGCCGCTGAACGGGGTACCGGCTCTTTACGTATCGCCACTAGAGTCCGCTTGAACAGTCCTTGCGGGAAAGGAATTACATGAAGAAGCTCATCACTCTGTTCGCCCTGCTCCTCGCCGCGCTCGCGCTCGCCGCCTGCGGCTCCGACAGCTCCACCACCGAGGCGACTGGCGCCGCCGGCGCCGTCGAAGAAGCCGAAGACAAGGCCGAAGAAGCGGGCGAAGACGTCGAAGAAAAGGCCGAAGAAGTTCAGAAAGATGCCGAAGGCGACAGCGCCGGCTCGGCCGCCAGCTTTGACGTCGAAGCCGACCCCGGCGGCAACCTCGCCTTCACCAGCGACAGCGCCAGCGCCAATGCCGGCAACGTGACGGTCAACTTCACCAACTCCTCCCCCGTCCCCCACGACGTCCGAATCGAAGACAAAGGCGGCGAAGACATCGGCGGCACCGAGGTCATCACCGAAAGCAACGAATCCGCCAAAGTCGAGCTCGAACCCGGCAGCTACACCTTCTTCTGCTCCGTTCCCGGCCACCGCCAGGCCGGCATGGAAGGCACGCTCACCGTCAAGTAGTGGGCTGAGCTCGCGCTTCCGACTTTCGCCTCGCTATAGCGGGGTGAAAGTCGGAGGCGGTGTCGCTATGCCGCGGCCATGACCCGCGTCACCGAGTCGCCGACGAAGCAGGGCTTGTCGCCGCCGTCAACTTCGAGGGTGAAGCGGGTGATGACCTCGTACCAGCCGTTGCCCTTCTCCTCGACGGAGACGACCTCGGCTCTGGCGCGGATGCGGGAGTCGACCGGGACCGGGGCCGGGAAGCGGATCTTGTTCCAGCCGTAGTTGACGCCGAGGGCGAAGCCGGTGGACGAGATCAGCTCGCCACGGAAGCCGTCGACGGTGGCGAGGGTGAGGTTGCCGTGGGCGATCGTCGTCCCGTAAGGGCTCTCGCTCTTCGCCCGCTCGGGATCGACGTGGATCCACTGGTGATCGCCGGAGAGCTCGGCGAAGGCGTCGATGTCGGCCTGGGTGATCGTGCGCCACTCGCTCGGGCCGACCTCCTGGCCGACCAGCGCCTGCATCCCCTCGACCCCCTGCACCTCGGTTGCCATCGGCGGGCAGTCTAGCCGCGGTTCAGTCGCTCCACCAGCCGGGGACGATTTCGCCGTCGCCGTCGCGGCGGGGACCGAAAGCGATCACCTCGAGCCCCTCCTCACCGGCCTCGAAGGCGCGGGTGACGGTGGGTGAGACGCGGATCGCGTCGAGCCTCTCGACCTCGATGATCTCGTCGTCGAGTTTGAGCAGGCCGCCGCCGCGGACGATCACGTAGACCTCCTCGGCCTCCTCGTGGTTGTGCCCGAACGGCTGCCGTTTGCCCGGTTTGAGGCGGTGGAAGCTGAACCCGGTCTCCTCCGCGTCGAGGTCGTCCTTGGCGAAGCGCGCCTCCATGTCATCGCCGAAGCCGAAGTCCGGCGCCGAATTCTTTACCTCGGTCAGCTTCTTGTGGGTGAAGGGGTTGTGCATGGAGCTCCTCTCGTTGGGCCGATCGGCCCACGCTACCGCCGGGTCAGGAGCCGAGCAATTCGACCTGCGATGAGAGCTCACCGTCTAGCAGGGCGTGGAGGGCGAATCCGGGCGGCCCGGTCCAGGTGACGTCTTCTCCCTCGAAGTCCTCCGGGTCGTAGTCGGGCAAGACCTGCAGGTAGGTGCTGGGGACGGAAATCACCGGGCAGCCGGCCAGCGCCGAGGCCATGATGCGGTGGAGGTGGCCGCCGACGATCACCCGCAGCTGCGGGTGGCGCGCCACGACCTCGGCGAGCGCCTGCCGCTCGGTCGCCACGAGGTTGATCGCGTCCCACTCCGGGACGCCGGTGGCGAGCGGCGGGTGGTGCATCGCCAGGAGCGTCGGGCGCTCCGGCTCCCGTCCCAGCTCATCGTCGAGCCAGCGCAGCTGCGCGGGTTCGAAGGCGCCCGGGTCCTGTCGGGGCACGTTCGAGTCGAGCACGACCAGGCGCAGCTCGCCGACCTCGGCGGTGTAGTCGATCGGCTGGCCGCCGTCCCCAGGCAGGTCGAACGCCGCCCGGAGTCGCTCGCGGTCGTCGTGGTTGCCGGGCAGGATGAAGACGGGAACCTCGAAGCGCTCGAGCAGCTGACGCGCCGTCGCGCAGTCCTGCTCCGACCCGTCGGCGGTGACGTCTCCCGAGACGAGGACGGCGTCGACGGCGTTCGGCAGCGAGCGGATCGCCTCGATCACCGCTTCGAGCCGCGGCTGCGGATCGACCCCCTCCCATTCCGCGCCGATGTGCAGGTCGCTGATCTGGGCGAGCAGTACGGGCTTCACGGCCGAGTAGCCTAGGGGGCGTGGCCGGTCCGGTGAGTCGCGTTCTCTCCAGCACCCAGCTCGCGACCCTGGCCCAGCACGGGGAGACCAGGACCGCGGCGGTCGGCGAGGAGCTGTTCCGGATCGGCGACGAGACCTACCCCTTCATCGCGATCCTCGAGGGGGAGGCCGCGGTCCTCGACGGCGCCGGGCAGGAGATCGTCCGGCACGGCGCCAACGGGTTCCTCGGCGAGATGAACCTGCTCTCCGGGCAGACCGTCTTCCTCACCGCCGTGGTGACGGAGCCGCTCCGCTACATCGCGGTCGAGCGCGAGGAGCTCCGCAAGCTGCTGCTCGAGGACGCGCCGCTCTCCGACGTCCTGCTCTCGGCCTTCGTCCAGCGGCGCGAACTGCTGCAGGAACGGCAGGGGATCGGGGTCGAGATCCTCGGCCCCCGCAGCTCGGAGGCGACGCGGCTACTGGTCGATTTCGTCAAACGCCAACGCCTCCCCTTCACCTGGCGCGAGCCGGAGGAGAGCGAGGAGGCGGCGGAGGCGCTGGCGGGGTTGGACGCTGCGGAGATACCGCTGGTGCGTCTGCCCGGCGGTGGCGAGCTGCGGAACCCGACCCATGGCGAGCTCTCGCGCTCGCTCGGGATCGGGCTCGAGCTGCGCCCGCGCGAGGACGTCGACCTGCTCGTGATCGGCGGCGGCCCGGCCGGCCTCGGCGCCGCGGTCTATGGCGCCTCTGAGGGACTGGAGACCCTGGTCATCGAGAGCACCGTCCTGGGAGGGCAGGCCGGCACCTCGCGTCGAATCGAGAACTACCTCGGTTTTCCGGCCGGGATCACCGGCACCGAGCTGACGAGCCGGGCGGTGACGCAGGCTCGCAAGTTCAGCGCCCGCACCGCGACCCCTTACCGAGCGCGAGCTCTCGAGCCCGGAAAGGAGCGTCACCTCGTCAAGCTCGAGGAGGGCAACGAGATCTCAGCCCGGGCAGTCGTCATCGCGACCGGCGCCGACTACCGGAAACTGCCGGTGGCCGACCTCGAGCAGTACGAGGGTCTGAGCGTCTTCTACGCGGCCGGGCCGCCGGAGGCGCACATCTGCGGCGGCCAGCGGGTCGGGGTCGTCGGCGGCGGCAACTCGGCCGGCCAGGCGGCCGTCTGGCTCGCCCGCGGCGGCGCTCTCGTCACCCTCCTCCACCGCCGCGCCGATCTCGGCGAGACGATGTCCAGCTACCTGATCGGAGAGCTCGACCGCTACGGCGTCAACGTCCGCGATCGCAGCGAAATCACGGAGCTGCACGGCACCGCCGGCCAGCTCGAAGAAGTCACGCTCGCCGACGGAACCCGCCTCCCCTACTCGTTCCTCTTCCTCTTCCTCGGTGCCTCCCCCTGCACCGACTGGCTCGGCGATGCCGTGGCGCGCGACGCGAAGGGCTTCATCCTCACCGGCCCCGACGCAGCCGCCGACGGCCTGCTGGAGACGAGCGTCCCCCGCGTCTACGCGGCTGGCGACGTCCGTTCCGGCTCGATAAAGCGCTGCGCTACCGCCGTCGGCGAGGGCGCCGCAGTGGTCCGCTTCGTCCACGAGCAGATGGAGTCGCCGCAGCCTTCGCCTCAGAGTCCCACTTAAGTAGCTCCTCGACGCTCCACCCCTTCTCGGCTTCGCGAGAGAGCTTCTCGATCAACTCCTCGGTTAGTAGCTCGCCACTGACGGTACGGCCGTAATTTTTTGGCTCCATCGTCATTCCCTCGGTAGCAGGTTCGCATACTTCGGACGCATCTTCATCGCGTGGATCACTATTTCTGATCCGTCCGGTCGAAGCGCGGACACCACCTCGAGCATTCCGCCGTTTCGGGCAGGCCCCAGATAGAGGTGCGCATCGTCGTTCATGTGGACCACTCTCAGTGGATGCTTCAGCGCATGCCTGATATCGAGAGCGCTGACTCCGTGCTTGAGAGCCGCTCGATGGATGCCCCGCATTCTTCTGACACGGAAACTCACGCCACCAGCCGAACTTCGAAGCTGGGCATGGCGATCACGCCGGCGCCGCCGATGAGGGCGAGGATGCGGGTGACGTAGGCCTGGGTCTCGGGATAGGGCGGGATGCAGTGGCAGGCTTCGACCGGAGCCGGGCCGGCGTTGTAGGCAGCCAGTGCCAGTTCGGGTGAGCCGAATTGGCGGAGGAGGTCGGACATGAGGTGTGCCTCGGCATCGATTGCGGCAACGGGATCGAAGGGATTCGTAAGGCCGTACGCCGCAGCGGTGCTCGGCATGAACTGGGCGATCCCTTGGGCACCGGCGGGCGAGCCCGCGGTGGGGTTGAAGCCGGACTCCGCCATCAACTGCCCCGCCATCAGGGCCGGCGGCACACCCCAGCGCGCGGCAGAGCGCAGGATCGACTCGCGGTACTGCGCCGGCACAAACGCAGGGAGCGCGGTCGAGGAGGCGGCGAACGAAGAGTCTCCCCCGCTGCTCAGAGCTTCCCCCTCCGGAGAGCAGGGCTCGGGACCGGCCGCGAAACCCCAGTGCCACGGCTCCCACTGGTAGCGCAACTCAAAGCCGAAACGGCTGGCGTTGGCGGCAAGCCAAGAGTAGGCAGAAGACGGGCCGATGTCCAGCTCGGTGGCGCACCGGTGCAGGGACTGGCCGGGCGGAGCCACCCAGGTCGGATCGGGGTGGGCGGCAAAGAGTTCCGCCTGCTCGGCATCGGAGCGGAAACCGGAGACGACGAGGAGAACGATTCCGTCAGCGCGGGCCGCCGCCGCCATCTGGTCGTAGGCCGCGGCGGCATCGGGGCGGATCCCCTCGCCGTCGCGATAGACCAGGGGCCCGCCGTAGCCACCGCCGGTTGCCATCCCGGTCACGTCACCCCCCGTCGCCCCAAAAGGTGCGGCGGCTTCGGCCACGGCCGAGGCTTCGACCCGCTGGCCATGTCCTTCCCGCAGCCCGGCCACCACCGTTGCCTTCGCCCGCACCGGTGCAAAGGAGTCAGCGTCCGGAAAGCGGACCAGGACCCGATCGGGATCCAGCTGGTTGGCTCGCGCCGCCAGCTCGGCGGCGGCGCGGGCTCGAGCGAGGTAGCCCCCCTTGCTGAGGTGCTCGGGATTCAGCGACCCGTTCGGCAGCCTCGGCGGCGAGAGCAGGCGCGGCAGGTCGTCGCGCATCGAGCGCACGGCGGAGATCGCGATCAGATCGGCTGCGCGCTGGGCCCGCCCTTTGCCGGTGACCGCCCCGGCGATCGCTACCAGCGCCAACGCCCCGGCGATCAGGACGAAGGCTCCTCCTAGAGCCAGGATCAGCGCCTGTCCGGACTCGTCGCGCGCCCTCATCGGCCAGGTGGCAGCAGCCGATGAACGAGTCGCTCCGGGAGACCACCTGGGGAATCCGCCGGCAGCGCTCCAAAGAACGCCCGCCGCTCGACGACCCAGCTGAGCCGCCGCTTCAGCACCCCGACGCTGAACCCCCGGGCGAGCAGGTCACGGACCGCAAGCGCCACCAGCGGGCGATCGCTTGGAAGGTCTGCGCGGAGGAGGACACCGCATGGCCGCAGACTCACGGAATCTACCAACGCCTCTTGCAACAGCTGTGGCGGTACGTGGACGACGCAGGGGGCTCCGCGAGCCACGGCGACCGCCCCCGCCGCGATCTTCAGCCCCTCAGGATCAGCCGGAACCTCCAGGTGACAGACGCGCCCACGGGCAGCCGCCTTACGTTCCGGCAGGTGAGCAGTCAACCGCCCCTCCAGCTGCTGCGCAGCGGCGGAGGCCAGCAACGCCGGGCGCGGCGGCTTCCCGCCGACGTCAATCAGAAGGGTTGCCTCGTCGCTGTTACCCACGGCGCAAGCCAGTGCGGCCGCCGCGCCACGCGCACCCTCCGCTTCCCCGACCGCCGTGACGAGGAGGGTCGGCGAGCCCTGCAGGGGGTTGACGAACACCGTCCTGCCATCGCCTCTCGCCGCAGAGGGCTTCGTCCAGTTCTCGAGCAGGTCAGGCGCGTTCATCGAGCCGGCCTCGCAGAGGCGCTGCTGCTGATCGCCAAACGCTTCGCGAGCGCTGAGATCGGCGACGGGGGCCGCAGCTGCACCGAGACGGTCCCGCCCTCCACCACCACCGAGACGTCGTCCTCCGCCCACCCCGGCAACGCTCCGCGCGCAGCGTCGGCCGCCGAGCCACCTGAAGCCAGGGCCAACGCACCGGCCTCAGCCGCTCCATCTGCCAGCGTCAGCGCGTATCCAGCTGCCAGGAGCTGCAGCGAAACGAGGGCCGCGAGCACGAGCGCCGGCAGGGCCGCGACGAGCTCCACCGTTGCCTGACCGCGCTCAGCCATCGCTCGGCTCCAAGGCGCTGCTGGCCCCCACCCGCAGTTGCGGCAGAGACGGGATCAGTCGCGGCACCTCGACCCGGACCGACACTCCCTCCTCGTCATCCACCTCGACCCCCTCACGCATGGCGTCCGGCAGGGCCGAGCGGGCGGCGGCAGCCGGGTCCCGGCCGACCACCGCTGCCCTGGCCCCTGCCCGCGCCGCCACGCTCGCCGACCAGAGCACCTGGCCGGCGAGCGCGATCTGCGCCGCTACCAGGACCGCGAGCAGCAGGAACGGGACCACCGCGACCAGCTCCACCGATGCGGTCCCTTCCTCCCCGTGCGCTGCGTTTCCGGCCCTTGGCGGCATGCCCGGACCGTCACAGGCGAGAGCGCGCGGGTGGCGCGCAGATCGCAAATCTTCTGAGTCAGCTCACGCGCGAAAGTGTGATCGCCCGACGCGGCAGCTCAGGAATACGTGTTGGCCTCCATCCAGACTTTCCAGATCGCTGCGACTGAGGCCGCGAGCAGCAGGATCCATAGGAGCGTCCCGCCGCCGCTCGCGAACATCCGGTCGCTACCGGCAATCAGCAGGAGCAGCATCCCGACCCCGCCGTAGAGGATCGCGCGGCGGCCGTCGCTGAGGCTCGCCAGGGTTAGCTGGTTCTCGCGGCTGACCGTGTAGACCATCCAGGCGATTCCAGCGAACAGGGCCATGGTCAGCGCCGTGATCACCACATCGGCCGCATTGCTACCACCGGGGAGGAAAGCGACGCCCAGGGCCAGCAACATCACGATCCCTAGGTTCCGCGCGGCTCGCATATCCGCAGTTTAGGTGCCGCGCCGCTAACCGCTGGTCATCACGAGGATGCCGATAATCACCGCGGCGGCCACGGCGAGAAAGGCCAGTGCCCCCACTCCCCCGGCGACCGCCGCCGCCACCGGCCGCTGGTTGCGGCTCAGTTCGACGAACTGGCCCGCCCCCCAGATCCCCAGCGAGAAGCAGAAGGTGATGCCGACCCCGGCGATGACCGACGCCGCCACCGTCTGCCAGAGCTCCTTCGTCTCGACCAGGGTCGCGATCATGCCCCGGCCGCCCCCACAGGAGCTCCCTGGCGGGCGCGGCGGGCGAAGGCGGCGATGACCAGCGAGAGCGCCATCAGCGTGACCAGGATCGGGCCGAGCGCACCGGTGCCGAAGATCCGCGTGAAGCCATAGGTGAGCGCCCCAATCGAGGCGGCCGCCGGCAGCGTCAGCAGCCAGGCGACGAAGATGTTCCCGGCCACGCCCCAGCGGACCGCCGAGAGTCGTTTGGCCGCTCCCGCGCCCATGACGCCGCCGTTGATCACGTGCGTAGTCGAGAGCGGGAAGCCGAAGTGGGTCGAAGAGAGGATCACCGCCGCGCCCGCCCCCTGGGCCGAGAACCCCTGCGCCGCGTCCATCTTGATGATCCGGGTGCCGGTCGTCTTGATGATCCGCCAGCCGCCGCTGTAGGTGCCGAGCGCGATCGCCGCCGCCGCCGAGAAGATCACCCAGAAGGGTGGATCTGCATCCGCGCCAAGGGTTCCGTTGGCGATCAGGGCGAGGGTGATGATCCCATCGTCTTCTGGGCGTCGTTGGTGCCGTGCGCAAGCGCCAGCAACCCACCGGAGATGATCTGCCCGTAGCGGTAGCCGCGGCTGACGATCCCCGGCCGTTGCTTCCCCACCACCCGGTAGGCGATGCCGATCGCGGCGCCGGCGACGAGGAAGGCGACGACCGGCGCCACTACCGCCGGGATCAGCACCTTGCCGACGAGCCCGTCGGCAAGGACGGCGTCAAACCCCACCGCCGCGACCGCAGACCCCACCACCCCGCCGATCAAGGCGTGCGAGGAGCTCGATGGCAGGCCGAAGTACCAGGTGATCAGGTTCCAGGCGATCGCCCCGATCAGGCCCGCGAAGACGATGGTCGGCGTGATCACTTCGGCGTCGACCACGTCTTTGGCGACGGTCGCAGCGACGCTGATCGAGATGAAGGCGCCTATGAAGTTGAGCAACGCCGCGAACCCGATCGCCACCGACGGCCGCGCCGCCCCGGTCGAGATCGAGGTGGCGACGACGTTGGCGGTGTCGTGGAATCCGTTGGTGAAGTCGAACGCCAACGCGGTGGCGACGACGATCACGAGGATGATGTCGCTGTCCACAGGCTCAGCTGTTCTTGATGACTATGCCCTCGAGGATCTGCGCCGCCGTCTCGGTCGAGTCGATCGCCTCCTCGAGCACCGCGAACATGTCCTTCCAGCGAATCACGACCATCGGGTCGATCCCGTTGGAGAAGAGCGAGGCGACGGCGTCGCGGGAGATCCGGTCGCCGTCGTTCTCGAGGCGGTGGATCTCGATCCAGTACTTGTCAAGGTCCTTGAACGAGGGCAGGTTCTCCAGCCCCATCGCCAGCTGCTCGCAAGAGGCGACGAGCACTTTGGTCAGGGCCTGCGCCTGCTCCATCGGCGCCTCGATCTTGTAGAGGCCGAGGAAATCCGCGGCCTCCTCGGTGAAGTCGACGATGTCGTCCATCTGCGTGGCCAGGGCGTAGATGTCCTCGCGGTCGATCGGCGTCACGAAGGTCGAGTTGAGCCGTTTGACGATGTCGTGGGTGATCCGGTCGCCCTCCTGCTCGGCGATCACGATCTCCCGGGAGAGGCCTCCGCTCTCGGGCCAGGTGGCCATCATTTCGTCGAGCAGCTTGGCCGCGCGAACGGCGTTCTGCCCGGCCTCGATGAAGAGGTCGAAAAAGGTCTGATCGCGAGGAAGAAGCGAGAAGCGCGCCACTGCGATGGCATCCTAGTCAGGTGGGAAGCGTCTCCGCGTGTCAGGCAGCCGAAGCGGCGAGATGCTCTGCGGCACGTGCGGAATGTCGGGCCATCAGCTCCTCCTGCACATTGCGGAGTTCGCCGTCGGGCCGGCAGCGGCTCCAGTCGCCTTCGGGGCCGAGCTCCCAGGCGTTGGCGTTGTCGGCGAGGGAGCGCTCCAAGACGTCCAGGAGCTCCGCTTTCAGGGCCGCATCCTCGACCGGGGCCAGCAGCTCGACCCGACTGTCGAGGTTGCGCGGCATCAGGTCGGCGGACCCCATCAGCACCCGCGTCTCCTCGCCGCGGCGGAAGGCGTAGACCCGCGAGTGCTCGAGGAAACGGTTGAGGATCGAGCGCACCCGGATGTTCTCGGAGATCCCCTCCACACCCGGCCGCAGGCAGCAGATTCCGCGCACGTTGAGGTCGATCCGCACGCCCTCCTGCGAGGCCTCGTAAAGGGTCTCGATGCAGCGGGCGTCGACCAGCGCGTTCATCTTCAGCGCGATCCGGCACTCCTCGCCGCTCCGGTGCGCCTCGACCGTGCGCTCGATCTCCTCGACGATCTGGTCGCGCATCGTCGTCGGCGCGACCAGGACCTTGCGGTAGCCGCTCGGCCGCCCGTAGCCGGTGAGGAAGTTGAACATCTCGGCGACGTCGGCGCCGAGGTCGGGGTCGGCGGTGAAGAGCCCGAGGTCGGTGTAGAGGCGGGCCGTCTTCGGGTTGTAGTTGCCGGTGCCGACGTGGACGTACTCGCGCACCTCCTCGCCCTCGCGGCGGGCGACGAGGATCGCCTTGACGTGCGTCTTCAGCCCGGGAATGCCGTAGACGACGTGCACTCCCGCCTCCTCCAGCGACTTCGCCCACTGGATGTTGGCCTCCTCGTCGAAGCGAGCTTTCAGCTCGACCATGCAGACCGCCTGCTTGCCGCGTTCGGAGGCGCGGATCAGCGAGGGGACCAAGGGCGAGTCGTCGCTGGTCCGGTACACCGTCTGCTTGATCGCGAGAACATCGGGGTCGGCCACCGCCTGGGAGACGAAGCGCTCGACCGAGGTGTTGAAGGAGTCGTAGGGGTGGTGGACGAGGATGTCGCGCTGGCGGATCTCGGCGAACATGTCGACCGGGTGGTCGTCCTCCCCCTGCAGGCGCGGCTGGGTGACCGGGGTCCAAGGCGAATAGCGCAGCTCGGCATGGCCAGGGAGGTCGGCGATCGCCGCCACGTCGGCGAGGTCCAGCAGCCCCTCGATGTCATAGACCTCGCGGTCTTCCAGCCGCAGGGCTTCGACCAGCTGCGAGCGCAGTTTCGGGTTCATGTCCGAGGCCACCTCAAGCCGCACCACCTCGCCGAAGCGGCGCGCGCGCAGCTCGTCCTGGACTGCCTGCAGGAGGTCGTCAGCCTCGTCGGAGACGTTGAAGTCGGCGTCGCGGGTGACCCGGAAGTAGCCGTGGTCGATCACCTCGACCCCGGGGAAGAGCGCCTCCAGGTTGCTGGCGATCACCTCCTCGAGGGGCACGAAGGTCTGGCCGCCGTCGCCGAGCGGCAGGAAGCGGCCGAGTAGCTCCTTCGGGACCTTGACCCGGGCGATGATCTCGTTGCCGCTCTCCTCGTCGCGCAGCAGCACCCCGAGGCTGAGCGAGAGGTTGGAGATGTAGGGAAAGGGCCGGCCGAGGCCGATCACCAGCGGGGTCAGCGCCGGAAAGACCTGATGCTCGAAGCGGGCGTCGATCTCGCGCCGCTCCTCAGCGGTGGCGGTGTCGAGGGTGACGATGCGGATCCCCCGCTCCTCCAGGGCGGGCCGCAGGTTGGCGCCGAAGCAGTGGCAGAGCCGGTCGTCGAGCTCGAGGACACGCTGCTGGATCGCGTCGATCTGCTCGCGCGGGGTCAGCCCGTCGGGGCCGCGGGCTTCGATCCCGGCGTCGAGCTGGTCGAAGAGGCCGGCGACCCGGACCATGATGAACTCGTCCAGGTTGGAGGCGTAGATCGAGCAGAAGCGGACCCGCTCCAGCAGCGGCACCTCGTCGCCCTCCGCAAGCTCGAGCACCCGCTGGTTGAAGTCGAGCCAGGAGAGCTCGCGGTTGAAGTAGAGGGCGGGATCTTCGATCGGCCCATCGTACTGAGGGGCTCCCGGCTCATCGCCCGGCGCCGTGCCCATGCACGGCGCGTTTTCAGGCGGCACGGGCGACGGGCTGCGACCTGGGCGCCGCGGCGGCGTCGAGGGCGCGCCGGTAGCCGGCCGCCAGCTGCCCCATCGAGCGCTCCCAGGAGCGCTCCCGAGCGGCGCCGGCGGCGGCCTCCCCGAGCTGCCGACGCAGCCGCGGCGAGGAGGCGAGCTGCAGCAGGGTGCCGGCGAGGTGGTCGGCGTCGGGGCGGCAAAGCAGGCCGGTGTGCCGGTTCTCGATCAGCATCGCCGGTCCACCCTCGGCGACGGCGACGATCGGTAGGCCGCTGGCCGCGGCCTCGAGGATCACCTGCCCGTAGGTATCGGTGCCGCTGCAGAAGAGGAAGGCGTCGGAGCTGGCATAGGCTCGCGGCAGGTCCTCGCCGGAGAGCCAGCCAAGGAAGGTCGCCTTCTCACCCAGCCGCTCGCGCAGTTCCCCTTCCTCGGGCCCCCCGCCGGCCAACAGCAGGTGCAGCCGCGGGTCGCGGGCGTGGGCGCGGAGGAAGCTCTCGGCCAGCAGGTCGACCCCCTTCTCGCGGGTGAGGCGGCCGGAGTAGAGCACCTTGATCTCGCCGGGGAAGGAATCCGGGTCGGCCTTGGCAGGGTCGAAGCGGTCGGTGTCGACCCCGCGCTCCCAGCGGCCGACCCTGACCGGGTCGGCGCCGAGGGCGATCACCGATGCGTCCGCCGAGGGGCTCGGCGAGAGGACCGCGCCGGGGGCGCTGTAGAAGGCGCCGAGGCCGGCGCGGGTCAGCATCTCCAGCGCCTCGTCCTTGCTGCGCATGCCCGCATACGTGGCGATCTCGGTGTGGTAGCTGGCGATCAGCGGCACGCCGGTGATCCGGCTCATCAGAGTCGCCGCGATCCCCGCCGGACCGGGAGCGGTGACGTGGACGAGGTCGTAGCAGCCGTCGGCCAGCGTCTCCACCAGGTCAGGGAGCCCGGGCACGCCCAGGCTCATCCCCTCGTAGAAGGGGATCTCGAGCTCGGCCGCGGCGGGCAGTCGCCGGTCGACGCCGGGATCGGTGCCGACGATGTCGACCTCGAAGCCGGGCACGCCTCGCTCGCGGATCTGCTCGATCGTGTGGGTTACGCCGTGCATCGAGCCAATGCCGTCGGCGATCACCGCCACCCGCTGCCGCTCGCCGCTGCGATCCCGCAGCTTCGCCTTCTCGGCACCGAGGAAGGCGGTCGCCGGCGCGTAGGGCACGGCCGGGACCAGCGCCCCGAACAAGCTGTTGACGGCGCTTTGGAAGTCGCCGTCGCTCACCGCCCTAACGCCGTCCGCGACCGCGACCCGCAGGCGCCGGTCGTGGATGCGGCGGGCGCGGCGGTAGAGGTCCGCGTGGGAGAAGCCGTCCGCCTGCATGTACGCGATCAGCTCGCGTCCGCGTAGATCGAGCCCGACCCCGTCCAGCCAGGCCTCGAGTAGGGCGCGAGCATCATCAGGTCCCACGTCGGCCGCGATCTTGCCGCCCCGTGCCGCACCCTCCCGGATCACTCTTTCAGCCATCTTCAAGACGGCGCCCGGTCGGGCGGGCGGGAGTACCTCGCCGGACCCTCCCCGCTGTTGTCCGCCGAGGTACTCCCGCCCGCCCCCCAACACCAGTGCCCGCGTCGCCAGGGCCATCGCCGCATGGGTCCACTTCGCCGCGCTCCCCTGTTCGCCGCGGGCTTCGGCGTCACCGCGCTGGAGGTGGGCGAGAAACTCTTCCGGCGTCTCGGCTGCGGGCGCCTCGGTGAAGGTGCGGCCGATGTCGACGCCGGCGTGGTCGTCGGAGCCGCCGATGCCGGTGCCGCCGTGGGTCTCGATGTAGATCGCGGCCGGCATGTTCAGCTCGGCGGCCCGCGAGCCGTTGCGGACCTCCCAGATCGGGAACAGCTCCGCCAGGCGCCGCCGGTGGCGCCGGGTCAGCGGTGCGGCGACGTTGAAGAAGGGATGCGCCAACGCGCAGGCGATCTCGTGCTCGTGAAGGTAGGCGGCGCAGGCCTCGACGTCGCCGGAATGCGCCTGCAGCCATTCGTGGTCTCCGGAAGTGATCCCGTAGGTGAGAACGTGCACCGCCTGGGGCTCGCCGGCGAAGCGGGCGGTCAGCTCCTCGGAGACGAAGCAGTCGGGACGATTGACGAGCTCGAGGCAGCCGTCGATCGTGTCGTGGTCGGTGATCGTGACGAAGTCCATCCCCCGCCGCTTGGCAAGGTCGTAGACCTCCTGCGGTGGCGTCGCGCACTCTGGCAGGCCCAGCGAGCGCTGCACCCCCAGCTTCGAGAAGTGCGACGCGGTCGAGTGGCAATGCATGTCAACACGGGAAGTCATCGGTGCTCTCCCTCTCCAATCCGTCTTTGTCACCCACAGAGTTCGCTACTACGGAGCGATAGGTGTGAAAAGACTGAGAACACGGGGGAGAACGTGTGAGCGTGGGAGCTTGGCTAGTCATGCCTGGGCGCCACACCCGCAATCTCATTCGAGTCCTCGTCGGGACCGCCCTGTGCACCGCGCTCTCGATTCGCCGAGGAAGCCGACCAGTCCGCCATGCTCAACGAGGAGAGGCTTGGGACCCTGGAGCGAGCCACCGATGGCCTCAACGAGCAGATGCGAATCGTCAATTTCAAGCTCAGACGGCTAGAGGGATCAACAGCAGACAACACGCCGCGAGAGGTAGGTTCGAAGGATGACTGAGCGGGAAGCAAGGGACCTCGCCTGGCGGCTGGCAGAGGGGTCCAAAGTCTTCGACTTCGAGCTGGCGCTGGAATTCGTGAAGCACAGCCCGGCCGAAGCCGAAGAACTTATTCGTAACCGAGAAGAGACCAAAAGAACCAGCGAAGAATCTGCTCGCCAGCGCGAGCGTCGGCGCCGGCCCTGATCGAAGACTTCGGCTAAGCCGCGACCCGCTCGGCGGAGCTGCCGTTGGCGCTGCCGTTGAGGAGGTCGAGGATGACCCCCTCGCGGAGGCCGCCCTTGCCGATCTGCAGGGGCTGGCCGAGCAGGTCGGAGACCTTCTCGAGCAGGAGGACGCCGGTGGGAAGGATGCGGACGCGGGTCGGGTCGAGCTCGAAGCGGCGGCCGACGTCGGCGGCGGGCTCGCCGCAGAGGACACGGATGCCGCGCTCGAGGGTCTCGTACTCGAGGACGGTGCCGACAATGCGGCGCAGCGAGGTGGCGGAGCCACCGACGGCCACCGCCTGGGCGGGTCGCTCGAACTCGACCCCCTCGAAGATGTCATCGATGCGGTCGCGGATGCGCCGGACTTCGGCCGCCGAGGGCGGATCCGAGGAGATCAGCTCCTCGGCGAGGTTGCCGGAACCGACCGGCCAGGAGCGGACGCTCTGGACGCCGTCAGCGACGGTGCCGAGGATCACCTCGGTCGAGCCGCCACCGATGTCGACGACGCCGATCAGGCCCTCGGCGGCGTGGCCGAGGGTCTTCGTCGCGCCGAGGAAGGAGAGACGCCCCTCCTCCTGCTCGGGCAGCACCTCGATTGGGATGCCGGCGACCTCGCCGACGGCCGCGGCGACCGCGTCGCCGTTGCTCGCGTCGCGGATCGCCGCAGTGGCGACGGCGCGAATCTCCTCCGCGCCCATCTCCTGCGCCAGCCGCACCTGCGTCCCGACCACCTCGCCCACTTCGGCGATTTTCTCGGCCGAGATCCGGCCCTTCTTGTCAACCGCCTTGCCGATCCGCGTATAAGCCCGCTGCTCCATCACCTTCTTCAACTGCCCATCCACAGGCTCCGCGACCAACAATCGCGTGGTGTTCGATCCAATATCTATGGCGGCACAGAGGGTCACAGGTATCCCCAGCATGTTCCCAGGAACACCGGATCTGACACGGAGAGGGGCGGGTGCTCCTCTAAGCGGCTTGTACTTTTTCCCTGACGCCGATCGCGGCCAGCTGGCGCGGATCCTGGAAAAAGTTGAGCGTGAGGAGCACCCGCCCCTCTCCCCTAAGAAGGATGCGAAGCGTCCTCGAACTCGCGGAAGAGACCGGTGACCACGAAGGCGACCTGCTCGCCGATATCCACCGCGTTGTCCGCCACCCGCTCGATCGCCCGCGCCGCCAGCAGCATCGTCATCGCCCACTCCCGCCGGTCGGGATCGTCCCCCAGCGCCAGGGCAAGGTGGAAGCATTCGCGGTTGAGGTTGTCGACGGCGTCGTCGCGACGGACGAGGTCCCGCGCCATCTCCACGTCGCGCTCTTCGAAGGCCCGCTTGGCCTGCATGATGAGCGGCCGCGTGTGTTCCCCCATGTTGAGGATCAGCTGCACCATCTCTGGATCAGCCGGCGCTTCGGTCCCCGAGAGCGGGATCAGCTTGCAGACGTTGACGCACTGGTCCCCCATCCGCTCGATGCTCTTGAGGCAGTGCAAGAGGGCCGAGATTAGCCGCAGGTCGGTTGCCACCGGCGACTGCGTCGCCAGCAGCGTGATCAGGCTCTGGTGAACCTCCAGGTAGCGGCCGTCGATGCGGTCGTCGTCGGCGATCACCACCTGGGCCAGCTCGACGTCCTGGTGCTCGACCGCCTCCATCGTGCGCCCGATGGCGATGTTGACGAGGTCGAGCCCGCCGAGCGCACTTGCCTCGAGCGTGTCCAGTTCCTCTTGGTAGTGGACGCGGACGGTTTCGGGCATCAGCCGACCTTCCCGGAGACGTAGTCCTCGGTGCGTTTATCGGAGGGGTTGGTGAAGATCTGCTGGGTCACGTCGTACTCGACCAACCGCCCCCAACGGGTGTGCTCAGTCGCGTCGAGCTCGGTCATCAGGAAGGCGGTTCGATCGGAGACCCGAGCCGCCTGCTGCATGTTGTGAGTGACGATGACGATCGAGAACTGGTTTTTCAGCTCGATCATCAGGTCCTCGATTTTGCCGGTGGAGATCGGGTCGAGGGCCGAGCAGGGCTCGTCCATCAGGATCACGTCGGGTTTGACGGCGATGCAGCGGGCGATGCAGAGCCGCTGCTGCTGACCGCCGGAGAGGCCAAAGGCGTTGTCCTTGAGTCGGTCCTTGACCTCATGCCAGAGCGCCGCGCCCCGCAGCGCCTTCTCGACTACCTCGTCGAGCCCCTCCTTGCGGCCGAGGATGCGCGGCCCGAAGGCGACGTTGTCGTAGATCGACTTCGGAAACGGGTTCGGTTTCTGGAACACCATCCCGATCAATTTCCGCACCTGGACCGGGTCGACCCCGGATCCGTAGAGGTCCTCGCCGTGGTAGAGCAGCTCGCCCTTTACCTCCGCGGTCGGGATCAGGTCGTTCATCCGGTTGAGGCAGCGCAGCAGGGTGCTCTTGCCGCAGCCGGACGGCCCGATCATCGCCGTCACTTCGTTGCGGCCGATCTCCATCGAGATGCCTTTCACCGCCGAGACCCCGCTGTAGAGGACCTCAATGTCCCTTAATTCGAAAACCTTCTCTCGCGCCGCTTCCGGGGCGCTCGATTGGAACTCGGGACGAACCTCGATCTTCGGGGCCTGCTCGGTCAACACTCACCTACCACCTTTGCTCATAGCGATTTCGTAGCCAGATCGCGAAGGAGTTCATCGCCAGCAGGACGACGAGCATCACGATGATTCCCGCCGCGGCCAGGGCTTGGAACTCCTCCTGTGGCCGCAGCGCGTAGTTGAAGATCTGCACCGGCATCGCCGAATAGCCGTCGCTGCCGAACGGGGTCGGGTCGAAGGTGACGAAGACCGTCGCCCCGACCAGCAGCAGCGGCGCGGTCTCGCCGATGGCGCGGGAGACGGCGAGGATCACGCCGGTGGCGATCCCGGGCACCGAGGCCGGCAGCACCTGGGTGCGGATCGTCTGCCATTGCGTCGCGCCGAGCGCCAGCGAGCCCTGCCGGATCGAGTCCGGCACCGCCCGCAGGGCCTCGCGCGAGGCGATGATCACCATCGGCAGGACCAGCAGGGCAAGGGTCAGGGAGCCGGCGGCGAGGATGAACCCGAGGTCCATCGGGCCGCGGACGATGAAGGCGAGGCCGAGGATGCCGTAGATGATCGAGGGCACGGCGGCGAGGTTCTGGATGTTGATCTCGATCAGGCGGTTCCACCAGCGCGAGCCGTCGGCGTACTCCTCGAGGTAGATCGCCGCCCCGATCCCGACCGGGACGACGAAGAGCATCACCCCCGCGATCAGCTGCAGGGAGCCGATGATCGCCGGCCGGTACCCAGCTTTGTCCGGGAAGGCGGTCGAGGGCGGGTTGGTGATCAGGTCGAGGGTGAGGGCCGAGGAGCCTTTGGCGAACGCCTGGATCAGCAGCGCCAGCAGCCCGGCGAGGGCGATGCAGACGGCGAGCAGGAGCAGCCCGGCGAAGATCGCGTTGCGGATCACGTCGCCGCGCGGCTGGTTTCGCAGCATCGCCTCCGTCGTCGACCTCGCCCCCGCTACCGCGAGGCGGTTGCGGGGCGCGCTCGCCCCGCTCGCGGCGCTCACTCGTAGACCTCCCGGTAGCGCCGCACCAAGCGGATGCTGACCACGTTCATGACCAGCGTCATCACGAAGAGGACGGTGCCGACCGCGAAGACCGATTTGTAGTCGACGGTCCCGGTGGAGATGTCACCGGTGGCGGTGGTGGCGATGTAGGAGGTCATCGCCTGGATCGATTCGACTGGGTTGAGCGTGAACTTCGGCGTCGAGCCGGCGGCGAGGACGACGATCATCGTCTCCCCCACGGCGCGGGAGATCGCCAACACGATCGAGGCGACGATGCCCGAGAGGGCGGCGGGGAAGATCACCCGCACCGCCACCTTCGCTTTGGTCGCTCCCAGCGCGTAGGCCCCCTCGTGCAGGCCACGGGGAACCGCCGACATCGCGTCCTCGGAGATCGAGGCGATGATCGGCACCACCATCAGGCCGATGCCGAGCCCGGCGGCCAGGGCCAGGAACGGCTTCCCTTCGGCGCCGCCGAGGAGCTCGCCTGGCCAGAGCGGGACGATGATCTCGGGCAGGATGAAGCTGACCGCGAAGAAGCCGATCGCGACCGTGGGGATGCCGGCCAGGACCTCGAGCGCCGGCTTGATCGTCCTGCGCACGCGCGGCGAGGCGTACTCGCTGAGGTAGACCGCCGACCCGAGCCCGATCGGAATCGCGAACAGCATCCCCCAGAGGGCGACGTTGAGGGTGCCGGCGACGATCGAGAGCACGCCGAAGCTGGGCGGCTCAAACTGGGGCGTCCAGTCGACCCCGAAGAAAAAATCATCCGCCGGCACCACTTCGAAGAAGCCGATCGTGGGACCGATCAGCGAGAAGACGATCGCCGTGGTGGTGAGGACGGAGAGCACGGCGCAGGAAGCGAGCAACCACTTGATCGCCCGCTCCCCGTACCGCTTGCTCTCGGACTGCAACACGTGCTTAGAGGCCCGCTTTTTCGGCGGCTGCTTCCGCTTCGGTCAGCTGTTCGTCGGTCAGCGGCACGAAGCCGAGTGATTCGGCGACGGAGCCTGCGTTTTCGAGGTAGTAGGCGACGAACGCCTTGACCTCGGGCTTCTGCAGCGCCTGCTCGCTCGGGTAGACGAACAGCGGCCGGCTCAACGGCGCGTAGCTGCCGTCCTGGGCGGTTTCGACCGACGGCGGCACGCAGCCTTTGCCGTTGTCGATTTCAAGCGCTTTGAGGCTGCCTTCGTTCTCGGTGTAGAAGGAGAACCCGGCGTAGCCCATCCCGCCCGGGGAGCCCTCGACGCCTTTGACGGTGGCGTTGTCGTCCTCGCCGACGTTGTTGTAGTCGCGGCGGCTGACCCCCTCTTCACCATTGATCGATTCAGTGAAGTAGTCGAAGGTGCCCGAGTCGGTGCCCGGCCCGAACAGCGCCAGCTCCTCGTCGAAGCTCTCTTTCAGGTCGGGGATTTCACTCCAGATGCCGATCTTGGAGTCCGGGCCCCAGATCGCGGCGAGCTGGTCGACGGTGAGGCAGGAGACAGGGTTCTCGTTGTTGATCATCACCGTCAGCGCGTCGGTGGCGATGTGGACCTCCTCGTAGCCGACCCCGTCTTTCTTGCAGGCCTGCTCCTCTTCGGGCTCGATCGCCCGGGAGGCGTCGCTGATGTCGGTCTCGCCGGCGCAGAATTTTTCGAAGCCGCCGCCGGTGCCGGAGGTGCCGACGGTGACGCGCACGCCGGAGTTCTCGGCCATGAACTGCTCGGCCACCGCTTCGGTCAGCGGAGCCACCGTGCTGGACCCGTCGATGCGGATCGAGCCCGATAGGTCCCCCCCGCCGCCGGCGCCGTTGCCGCTGGCGGTTTCGTCGTCGCTGCTGCCGCAGGCGGCGACGCCCAGGGCGAGAATCATCGCGGCGCCGATCGCCGCGAGCCACTTGGAGCTGTTCACTCGTTCTCCTTCTGATTTAGGTCCGTTTCTATGAACGGACCGTCGCAGCGGAGAGAGGCAGTCCTGTTACGAGGTGGTTTTCACCTTGTGAAGAACCTGTGAACGCTCGGCCTGGGGATGCTTGGCCGGGCGCAGCTCCTCCTCTACGATCCCCGCCGGTTCGGGCTCGAACCGGTAGCCGATGCCGAAGTGGGTGTGGATGTAGGTCCAGGCCGGGGAGCGCTCCTCCAGCTTCTTGCGCAGCTTGCGGACAAAGACGTCGACCGAGCGGTCGCCGTGGGCCATCGCGTAGCCCCAGACCCGCTGGTAGATCCGCTCCCGCTCCAGCACCTGGCCGCGCTCCTCGGCGAGCAGGTAGAGCAGCTCGAACTCACGGCGGGTGAGCTCCAGCGGCTCTTCGCGGACGAAGGCCTGGAAGCGTTCAGGCCGGATCTCCAACTCGCCGGTGTTGAGCGGCGCCCCCTCGGCCTCGCGGCGGCCGTGGCTGTGACGGCGGGTGACGGCTTCGATCCGGGCCAGCGCCTCCTCCGGGTGGCAGGGCTTGGTCATCCAGTCGTCGACGCCGAGGCGCAGGCCGCGAACACGCTGGGCGACCGTCGAGCGGCCGGTGCAGACCACGAGGGCGAGCTCAGGCAGCATCGCGGCGATCCGCTCCAGGTAGGGCCAGGCTTCGTCCCCGAGCACGGCGGGGTCGATCAGCAATGCGTTCAGCTTCATCGCCACCAGATCCCGGGGGGGGACCTGGCCGGCGCTGTGGTTGAGCTGCCAGCCCGCGGCTTCGGCCCGCTTGTCGAGGACGGTGACGAAGCCGCTGTCGGTGTCGATCACTGCGAGACGGATAAGTCGATTGTAGGCCCCGGGGGAGCGCGAACCGCCTGCGTTCACAGGATTTTCACAGGTGCCCCGCGGGCGCACCCCGAATTTGCGGGCCGCGGCGCCTCTAGAAGGTCGCTGGCCGCAGGCCGGTGGCGATGATCAGCAGGACCGCGATACCGACCACGTAGCGGTAGAGGACGAAGGGCCGGTAGCTGGTCGTGCGCACCAGGCGCAGGAGCCAGGCGATCGCCAGGTAGCCGGAGACGGCGGCGGCGATCGTCCCGACGACCATCGGGCCGGCGACGCCGTCGGGCAGGCCTTCGTGGATCGCCTCGTAGGCCTTGTAGGCGGTGGCGCCGGCGACTGCGGGGATCAACAGGAGGAAGGAGAAGCGGGCGGCAGAGTCGCGGTCGAGGCCAAGCCAGCGGGCGGCCGTGATCGTGATCCCCGAACGCGAAGTGCCGGGCGCCAAAGAGAGCACTTGGGCGAGGCCGATGTACCAACCGTCCTTGACGCCGGCGTCGTCGAGCCTGCGGCGCTGGGGCATCTTGTCGGCCCAGCCGAGCAGGGCGCCGAAGAAGATCAGCTGCAGGGCGATCATCCACGGCTCACCGAGGTGCTCGTCGATGAAGTCGGCGCCGAGGCCGCCGGCGATCACCGCCGGGATCGTGCCGATCGCGATCGCGATCGAGAGCCGCTGCTCTTGCGTCCTCACCGCCCGCTGCCGCACCACCTCGAAGAAGCCGCGCAGCAGGGCGACCACCTCGACCCGGAAATAGGCGATCGCGGCGATCAGGGTGCCGGCGTGGAGGGCGACGTCGAAGGTCTTGTTGAACTCCGGGTTTTCCTGCAGGAACGTGTAGCTCTGCAGCCAGGGGACCAGGATCAGGTGCCCGGAGGAGGAGATCGGCAGGAACTCGGTCAGCCCTTGCACGATCCCGAGCAGGAGGGCCTCGAGGTTCGACATCGGCGCGCATCCTACGCAGCGCCGCCTTAGGTTGCGCTAAATTCCCGCCCCGTGAAGCGCACCGTTGCAGCCCTGGCCTCGATCCTGGCCCTGATGCTCGTCGCCGCCCCCGTGGCCCTGGCCGACGAGGGAGTCGGCCTCGCCGGCCCCACCACCGACAAAACGGTGACCTTCTTCTGCTTCGGCGTCATCGCCTTCTTCGCCGCCCTGGTGATCGTCCTCTCGCTGATCCAGAACAGGCTGGAGAAGCGCAAAGAACAGCGCCGCGCGGACCTCGCTCGCTTCAACTGAGTGGCCCGCGCCCTTTTCGTCTGCCTCCACAACGCCGGCCGCTCGCAGATGAGCGAGGCGCTCTTCCGGCGCGCCGCCGAGGGGCGGCACGATGCCCGCTCAGCGGGGACCATCCCGGCGGACCGCGTCCACCCGGAGGTCGTCGAGGCGATGGGCGAGCTGGGGATCGACCTCAGCGGGCGGCAGCCGCGCAAGCTCTCGGGGGAGGACGCCGAATGGGCTGACGTCGTGGTGACGATGGGATGCGGCGACGCGTGCCCCTACATCCCGGGCAAGCGCTACGTCGACTGGGACCTACCTGACCCCAAGGGGCGCCCAGTCGAGGCGGTGCGAGAGACCCGCGAGGAGATCGACCGCCGGGTGAGCGCGCTGGTTGCGGAACTTGACCGAGGCTAGGAGAGGCGGAAGCCGGTGAGTAGGCGTTTCTCGGCTTCGCCCTCGATCTTGGCGACGACTTCGACCTTGCCCTCGAGCGGGGTGTGGCGGATCTTCGTCGCGAGGAGGTCGTCGACCTGGAAGATGCCCGCCGAGTTGTTGAGCTGGATCTCGATCCGGATCGGGCGGTCTTCGCCGCGCTCGATGCGGACCTCGTCGATCGCGGCGGCGGAGATCGAGTGGATGCCCTCGTGGCCTTTCTCCATCGGAATGCGGGTGCGGCCCTGGGCCATGTCAAGAGCGTCGGCGACGCGGACGACGCCGGCCTCGAGCGTGTAGGGCTCGCCACGGCGGCGGTGGCCGATGATCGCGTGGAGGATCTCGGAGGCGACGACGGTGCGCTCCGGCTGGCGGTAGGCGTCGGCGAGGAGGCGGTCGAGGGCGCCGCTGGCAAGGAAGAGCGAGTAAGCCTCGTGGTCGGCACGGTGGATCGACATACCGACGTCGTGGAGGAGGGCGCCGCCGGCGACGACCACCTCGGCGTCGCGGTCGCGCATACCGTGATCGGCGACCATCGCCGGCTCGACGCCGGCTTTGAGCAGCAGCCGCAGCAGCCGCAGGGAGATGTTGAGGATGATCTGCATGTGGACCCAGGAGTGGTCCGACATGCCGAGCCGTTCGGCGTGCACCTGGGCCATGTACCACCAGGCCCGCACCTGCTCGTCGCCGTTGACCGCGGCGAGGAAGCTCTCCAGCTTGCGGTTGCCGCGGGTCGGCGCCCGCACCGTCGCCTCGGCGATCGCCTCTTTGGGCGGCTTGCGCTTAGGCCCCTCGGGATCCGGCGCCGGAACCTGCTCCTCGTTCATCGCCCGGCATCGTAGGCCCTACCCGCAGACGGGCCAGGGGCTGGAGCCGGACTGCGCGTAGAGGAGCGCGGCGCGGTAGTCCTGCTCGGCCTCGGGTGCGGCGGCGGGGTCGCCGCTGCCGCCCATCGATTCCCAAGTCCCGTAGTCGAACTGGTATTTGCCGCGGTAGGTGCCGTCGGCGGAGACTATGGTCGGGTCGCCGCCGGACTCGCAGGAGGCGATCGCTTCCAGCGTCGAGATCGAGACGCCGCCCGGCAGATCGGCGAACGCTTCTTCGCGTTCGCGCTTCCGCTTCCGGGCCGCGGCCCGTTCTTCGGCGCGGATGTCGCCGGCGATGTCATTGACCAGGCGGTTGAAGCGATCGACCGGACGCTGCAGCGGCGCCAGCGCCACCGCGCGCGCCTGCCCCAGCTTGGGCCCGGAGGGGGACCCGTCTCCGCCGGCGGCGAGCGCCGCGGCGGGAAAGGAGAGGAGGGTGAGCAAGATCCAAGTGAATTGTTTGCGTTTTGTGAGCAAGCGCGAAACCGTGAGGGTTCACGCCGATTTCATGTGTGGGCACCGTCACAGAGGCTTCGCTCTTCGCAACATTCCGCATTAGCTCAGGCACGGAACCCGGCGTGGGCCGGGGTGACTTGATCGCGATCTTGCGGACCCTAGATGGCTTTTGCGATCAGCAGTCGCTGGTCCGGCTGCGTCCGGAACGACTTCACGTCGACGCCGCCGTAGCCGGTCTCGCCCATCCAGCGGGAGACCTCGTCGACGGTGTAGGTGTCAGCGCCGGAGGTGAGGTGGAAGAAGAGACCGAGGATCGAGGCGGTGTTGGCGCGCTCGCCGGCGGGGCGGTCGTAGAGGTCCAGCACGGCGAGGGGCGCGCCCGGTCGCAGCACCGCCCGGATGCGGGCGAAGAGCGAGCGCGTCTGCTCCGGCGAGAGGTGGTGGATGATGTTGAAGCAGAGGGCGCCGTCGTAGTGGCCGTCGTAGTCGACCTCGAACATGTCGCCGACCAGGTGGCGGACGCGGTCGCTCATCCCCGCCTCGGCGACGATCTGCTCCCCCACCCTGGCGCTGCCCGGCAGGTCGACGACCGTCGCCTTGAGGCCCTCGTGGCGCCGGCAGAGCGCCATCGAGAACTCCCCGTGGGCGCCGGCGACGTCGAGGACCGAGTGGGCGCCCTTGGCCAGCGGGATCGCTCTTGCCACTTCGGCGCTGGAGAGGCGCGCCAGCTGGTACTGGCCGCGGATGTAGGACTGCCAGTAGGGGTCGTCTGGCCCTTTGCCGTGCAGCTCGACGTGCTTGCCGTCGCGAACCAGGTCCTCGAGGCCGGCGTACCAGTCCCAGTACTCGTAGGTGTCGGCGAGGAAGTCGCCGAGGTAGGTGTCCGAGCGCGGGTCGAGCCAAGGCCGCCCGCTCTTGGTCATCTCGTAGCGGCCGTCCGGGTTCTGCTTGACGTGGCCGAGCATGGCGATCACGTCGAGCACACGGATCGTCCCGGCCTTCTGCAGGCCGAGGTGCTCGGCCAGCTCGCCTGGCTCCCGGGGGCCCTCCGCCAGCGCCGCCAGGATCCCGGTCCGCTGCGCCACCTGCAGGCAGCGCGCCACCGGCATCGCGAACATCGCCTCGCCGATCGGCGTCGGCAGCTTGTTGAGGAGCAGTCCGAGCCGCTCGACGGCTCCCTCCGGCACGGCAGCGATGCGCATCGCCACCAGCCTATCCGCGATCATCCGGAGCATGGGAGAGTCACCGACCTCACGCCTGCTCCTGGCCTGCGCGGATCAGCCGGGACTGATCGCGCGCGTCAGCGGCTTCCTCGCTGAGTCGGGGCTGAACATCGTCGACGTCGACCAGCACTCGAGCGCCGAGGGTCGCTTCTTCATGCGGATGGTCTTCGATCAGGTGCCACCGGCCGAGCGCGAGGCCCTGGAGCTGCGCTTCGCCCGCGAGATCGGCGAGCCGTTCGCGATGGACTACGAGTTCCACGAGACGAGCCGGACGAAGCGGGTCGCGGTGATGGTCTCGCGCGAGGACCACTGTCTCTCCGACCTGCTCTGGCGCTGGCGCAACGGCGACCTCGGGGGCGAGATCGCCGCCGTCATCTCCAACCATCCCGACCACCGCGACCAGGCCGAGGCGGTCGGGCTGCCCTTCCACCACGTCGCCGTCGAGCGCGAGGCGAAAACGGAGGCCGAGCAGCGGATCCTCGACCTGATCGAGGGCGTCGACCTGCTCGTCCTCGCTCGCTACATGCAGATCCTCTCCGAGGACTTCCTGAGCCGACTCGGGGTGCCGGCGATCAACATCCACCACAGCTTCCTGCCCGCCTTCGTCGGCGCCGACCCCTACCACCGCGCCTACGAGCGCGGGGTGAAGCTGATCGGCGCCACCGCCCATTACGTGACCGTCGAGCTCGACGCCGGGCCGATCATCGCCCAGGACGTCGAGCCGGTCGACCACCGCGACGAGGTCGCCGACATGATCCGGATCGGCCGCGACATCGAGCGCCTCGTGCTCGCCCGAGCGGTGATGGCTCACCTCGACGACCGCGTGCTGCTGGACGGAGATCGTACGATCGTCTTCTGAGATGACCGCGCTCCCTCCAGGCTCGAGGGCCCCGGCGCCCGTGCAGGCCGGCCGCTACGTGCGCGACCCGCTCGGCTTCCTGACCCGCTACCGCGAACGCTACGGCGACATCTTCAGCGTCCGCTTCCCCTTCTTCGGCCGGATCGTCTACGTCGCCTCGCCGGAGCTGGTCAAAGCCGTCTTCACCGGCTCCCCCGCCGTCTTCCACGCCGGCGAGGCGAACGCGACGATGCTGGAGCCGGCACTGGGCCCCAACTCCGTGCTCACCCTCGACGACGAGCCGCACATGCGCCAGCGCAAGCTGCTGCTGCCGCCGTTCCACGGCGAGCGGGTGCGCCGCTACGGCGAGCTGATCGAAGAGGTGACGCGCAAGGACATGGAGACCTGGCCGGTCGGCGAGCCCTTCGCCCTGCGCCCCCACACCCAGCGGATCACGCTGGCGGTGATCCTGCGGGCGGTCTTCGGGATCAGCGACGAGGCCCGGATCGACCGGGCGACGCGGCTGATCGACCAGTTCTCTGACCGGGTGACGACGATCGTCAGGTTCCCGTTCCTGCGCCGCGACCTCGGCCCCGGCAGCCCCTGGCGCCGCTTCGTCCATGCACGCAACGAGTTGGACGCCTTCATCTACGAGGAGATCGCGCTGCGGCGGGCCGAAGGCGGGAGCGGGGAGCGCGAGGACGTCCTCTCGCTGCTGCTGCAGGCAAAGCACGAGGACGACGCGCCGATGTCGGACGCCGAACTGCGCGACGAGCTGGTGACGATCGTCGGCGCCGGCCACGAGACGACCGCCACCGGCCTTGCCTGGGCGATGGAGCGGCTGCTGCGCAACCGGCGGGTGCTCGGGCGCCTGCGGGAGTCGCTGGCCGCCGGCAACGGCGAGTACCTGGAGGCGACGGTGAAAGAGACGCTGCGAGCGCGGCCGGTGATCATCGACGTCGCCCGCAAGCTGACCGCGCCGGCGAGGATCGGCGGCTACGAGCTGCCGACCGGGAGCTTCGTCGTGCCGGCGATCGCCGCCCTGCACCTGCGGGCGGACCTCTACCCGCAGCCGGGGGAGTTCCGGCCGGAGCGCTTCCTCGAGGAGAAAGCCGACACCTATTCCTGGATCCCCTTCGGCGGCGGCGTCCGGCGCTGCGCCGGCGCCGCCTTCGCCGAGTTCGAGATGCGGATGGTCCTGCGCGAGTTCGTCACCCGGGCGGCGCTGCGGGTCGCCGACCCGGCCCCCGAGAAGGTGAAGATCCGCAACATCACCCTGGCGCCCCAGCACGGGACGCAGGTCGTGCTGGAGCGTCCCCTCTCCCGCCCCGACCTGGACTTCGTCGCCCCGGAAGCGGTCGGGTCTAAGGCTTCAGCGCCTTAGGTGGGCGTTCCCTCGGCGGCACCCTGCGCCGCCTCCCACTCCGCGTAGAGCTCTTCGACCTCGGTCTTCGCCTCGGCGTGGCGCTTCGTCGCCCGCTCGACCCGACCCGGGCTCGCCCAGGCGGCGGGATCGGCGAGCTCGTCCTCGAGCTCGCGCAGCCGCGCCTCGGCTTTCTCGATCCGCTGCTCGAGCTTCGCCGCCTTACGCGCCGCTTTTTGCGCCGGCTTCGTGGCGCTGTACTTCTTCGTGTCTCCGGAAGAGGCTTTCGCCGCGGCGCTCGCCTCCGCATTCCGCTCGTCGCGCCGGCGCTGGTACTCGGCCCAGCCGGTCGGATGGCTCTCGAGCCGACCGTCCTCGCAGACCAGGGTGCGGCTGCCGACCGCCTCCAGCAGCGCCCGGTCGTGGGAGACCAGCAGCACCGAACCCTCGAACTCGATTAAGGCGTCCTCGAGCGCCTCGCGGCTCTCGATGTCGAGGTGGTTCGTCGGCTCGTCGAGGACGAGGACGTTGGCGCCGGAAGCGACGAGGATCGCCAGCGAGAGCCGTCGCTGCTCGCCGCCGGAGATGTCGGAGAGCTGTTTGTCGACGTCCTTCCCTGAGAAGAGGAAGCCGCCGAGCAGCGCCCGCGACTGGTTCTCGTTGAGGCCGGTCTCGCGCTTGGCGGCGTCGAGGACCGAGCCGGAGCCGGCGGCGGTCTCGGCGTGCTGGGAGAGGTAGCCAATCTTGACGTTATGGCCGGTGCGGACGCTGCCGGCGGCGGGCTCGCGCTGCCCTGCCAAGGTCTCGATCAGGGTCGTCTTGCCGGCGCCGTTGGGACCGACGAGGACGACGTGTTCCTCCCGCTCGATTTCCAGGTTGGCGCCGGCAAGCAGCGTCCGCCCTGGCACCTCGAGCGTGCCGTTGACCATTTTCAGGACGATCCGCCCGGGCCGCTCCGGTGGCTTGAAGTGGAAGCGCAGGCTGCGGGTGTCGCGGCGTTCGTTACGAGGACCATCTCGCTTCTTTTTCTCGATCTGTTTGACCCGCGACTGCGCCTGGCGCGCCTTCGTCGCCTTGTAGCGAAAGCGCTCGACGAAACGCTCCATGCGGGCGATCTCCGCCTGCTGGCGCTCAATCGCTTTGCCGAGAGCGATCTGGCGCGCGGCCTGCTCCTGCCGCCAGGCGTGCCAGGGACCGGCGAAGAAGCGGGCGCGCTGGGCCTCCAACTCGAGGACGGAGGTGCCGACGGCCTCGAGGAACCAGCGGTCGTGGGCGACGAGGACGACGGCGGCGTCGAGATCGACCAGGTAGCCCTCGAGCCACTCCAGCGAGGGGATGTCGAGATGGTTCGTCGGCTCGTCGAGGAGCAGCAGGTCGGGGCGGGTGGCAAGGGCACGGGCGAGCGAGGCGCGGGTCAGCTCGCCGCCGGAGAAGGTCGAGAGCGAGCGCCCGGTCTGCTCCTCGTCGAAGCCGAGGCCGCGGAGGACTTCCAGCACCCGGTCGCGCCAGCGGTAGCCGCCGCCTGCTTCGAGCCGCTGCTGGGCGGCGGCGTAGGCGCGCATCGTCTCCTCGTCGCCGTCGCCCATCTCCCCCTCCAGGCGGGCGAGCTCGGCCTCGGTCTCGAGCATGTCGGTGCGGCCCGAGAAGACGTACTCGCCAAGTGTCGCCTGCGAGTCTCGCGGCGGGCGCTGGTCATGGAGGGCGACCCGCGCCCCCCGCTGCACCGCAAGCGAACCCGAGTCCGGCGGCAGCTCCCCGGCCAGCACCCGCAGCAGCGTCGACTTGCCGGCCCCGTTGCGACCGGACAGGGTCATCCGCTCGCGCGGCTCGAGCTTGAATGAGACGTCCTCGAAGAGCAGCTTGCCGCCGACGTAGACGTCGAGCGAGGTTGCGGTAGCAATCGCCATGGCAAGCAAGGTAGTAGCCGGCGAATCCTCGTAACCTCCCCCTCGATGGATCGAGAGGAGCTGCGGGCAATCCAAGCGCCACTGAAGGAGCGCTACGAGCACGCGCCGGAGAGCGCGACCGTCACCCTGAAGGCCGACGGGACGCTGGGCGACGGCATCTCGTGCTCGGTGCAGACCGGCCGTGCGCTGGCCGAGGCCGGCCTCCATCCTGCCACCGGCGGCGACGGCAGCCTGCTCTGCTCGGGCGACATGCTGCTGGAGGCGCTCGCCGCCTGCGCGGGGGTGACTTTGCGTGCGGTCGCCACCTCCCTCGGCATCTCGGTGGAGGGAGGAAGCGTCCACGCCGAAGGGGATCTGGACTTCCGCGGCACCCTCGCCGTCGACCGCGAGGCGCCCGTCGGGTTCAAGTCGATCAGGCTCAGCTTCGAGCTGGAGAGCGACGCCGACGAGGAGCAGCTAGCGACCCTGCTGAAGCTGACCGAGCGCTACTGCGTCGTCTTCCAGACCCTGGCGCAGCCACCACAGCTCTCGGCGACGATCACTGCCTGACTGCTCCGGTCTTTTTCACCGCTATGCGGTGCAAATGACCGGAGCGCTAGGGGTACTTGCCGGCGATTTGCTCGATCGTGCCCATTGTCCGGATCGTTCCCGCGCCGAGGGCGGCATCCAGCGCTCTCAGGTCAAGATCGGATTCGCTGATGCCGCCGCTGGGAAGCCAGTAGAGCTCGCGGCCCTCGATCGCCAGCAGGTCTTCCTCCGTGGCCAGAGCCAGAGCCTTCTTCTTCGCTCCCGCGTTCGGTTTCTTCTTCAAGAGGGAGACCTGGAGCTTGCCCTTCGCTTTCGCAACGAGCTGCGGGTCGAACGGCTCCGCCGCGGTGATCGCCGCCACCTCCTCGATGCTGCGCAGGAACACCGGCACGTCGTAGCCGAGCCGCTCGTCCAATTCGGCTTCGACTCGCTCCGCCAGCTTCCCCTCCGCCTCACGCCCGGAGCTGGAGAAGATCACGTTGCCGCTGGCCCGAAACGTCGCCACCTCCTCGAAGGCCATCTCCTCGAAATGGCGCCGCAGCTCCTCGTTCTTGATCCGGCGGTTGCCGAGGTTCATCCCGCGCAGGAAGGCGACGTAACGCTTCACGCCCGGGACCCTAGCCAGCGGTTCGGCTCAGCGGATGCGCTTCTCGAAGTCCTCGGCGACGTCAGCCAGCTCCGCCAGGCTGACCCCCAGCCCGACGGCGCCCCGCCGGACCGTTCCCCAGCGGGGGTTGCCTATCCCTTTCTCCAACCGAGAGATCTGGCTGGGATCGAGCCCCACACGACTCGCCAGCCCGCTCTGTGTCAGCCCGGCTTCCGTCCGGATCTTCCGGACAGCCCAGGCAACCCCCCGCTGTGGTTCCTTCCCGCTCGCCACGCGGGCAAGCAAACGCGGTCAGGCCTTTGCTTTCTATAGAGGGAAGGTCACGTGCTGAAATCCGCAACCCCCAAACTTTCCTGGAAACGGCGTAAATCCGTCCGGCGCGAGCGGGACCATCCATGCATGTGGATCGTCCAAGTGGGCTGTTCTGACCCAGATTGCACCGAGGAGCGCGAGCTCTTTGTCGCTGAGATCGACGAAGTCGATGACGCCATCTGCGATTGCGAATGCTGCTTCGTCGTGCTCACGGTGGCGAGCTTCGAGCCGCTGGCGCTCGCCGCGTAGCTACACCCTGAACGAAAACAGCCCCCGATATGGGGGCTGTTCGATGGAGGCGCCGAGATTCGAACTCGGATCCGCGGACGCGGTGCGAGGGTGTCTACAGGTTTAGCTGGCGCTTGATTCTCGTCTCCCGGGGTCCGCGCCAGCGGGCACTACGGGAGACAAAGCCCTCTTTGATTTCCCCTGACGGACGGGGCGATCCGCCTGGGTGAGCCCACTTCTGAAGCCGGTGCCCCTCCCCGTGGGCGTGGGAGGACCGACTCTCACAGCGCTTAGCTTCTAACTAAGCGGCGAGGGCGAACTCATGGTCCGCACGTATTGGTTTGTGCTGGGGTTTAACGAGGCCTCCAGCAACCTCGACCTGCAACCTTTCGCACGAGTCGACCACGTCGAAGCCTGTCGCCCCCGTGCTTGGGATACCCCCCAATTGTACGGGGTGCGGGGTAGGGGGTCGGGCCAAGCCGCCTGACATGATGCGGGCGGTGAACGAGCGCAGCTACGACGCGATCGTCCTCGGCGCCGGGCCGGCCGGCGAGGTCGCCGCCGGGCGGCTAGCCGATGGCGGGCTGCGAGTGGCGATCGCGGAGCGCGACCTGATCGGCGGCGAATGCTCCTACTACGCCTGCATGCCCTCGAAGGCGCTGCTGCGCCCGGCCGACGTGCTTGGCGAGGCCAAACGGATCCCCGGCGTGCCAACCGGCCATGGCGAGCTTGAGGCGCAGGCGGTGCTCGACCGCCGCGACGAGGTTGTCCATGGCCTCGACGACTCGGCCCAGCTGCCGTGGCTGGAAGAACGCGGGATCGACCTCTTCCGCGGCGACGCTCGTTTTGACGGGGAGCGGCGGGTGCTCGTCGGCGACGACGTGCTTGTCGCCGATCGGGCGGTGATCGTCGCCACCGGCAGCAAGGCTGCAATGCCGCCGATTCTCGGCCTGGATGGGATCGAGGCCTGGAACAACCGCACGGCGACCATCGCCAAGCACGTCCCGAAGAGCATGATCGTGCTCGGTGGCGGGCCGGTGGGCAGCGAGCTGGCGCAGGCCTGGGCCAGCCTCGGCACCAAGGTGACCTTGATCGAGGGCGGGCCGCACCTGCTCGGCCGCGATGAGCCATTCGCCGGAGAGGAAGTCGCCGAATCCCTGCGCGAGAACTTCGACGTCGACGTTCGGACCGGCATCAAAGTCGAAGAGGTGGCGAGCAGCGGCGAGGGCGTCGTGGCGAAGCTGAGCGATGGGGGCACGGCCGAGGCGGCCGAGATCTTGATCGCGGTCGGGCGCGTCCCCAACACCGATGGCCTCGACCTCGAGGCCGCCGACGCCCAAGCCAACGACCACGGCTACATCGACGTCGACGACCAGATGCGGGTCGGCGGCAGCGACTGGCTCTACGCGATCGGCGACGTCAACGGCCGCGCCCTCTTCACCCACATGGGTAAGTACCACGCCTGGGTCGCCGCCGAGAACCTGCTCGGGCGGGAGAGCGCCGCCAGCGCAGAAGCGCTCGGCTCCCCCCGCGTCACCTTCACCGACCCGCAAGTCTCCGCAGCAGGGAAGACGCTGAAGCAGGCCGAAGAAGCCGGCCTCAACGCCCGCGCCGTCGACGTCCCCACCGACGGGTCTCCCGGCGCCAGCTTCCAGGGCAAGGAGACCGGCGGCACCTCGCGGATCGTCGTCGACCAGGCGAAGGGGACGATCGTCGGCGCCACCTTCACGGGCTTCGAGACCGCCGATTTCCTGCAGGCGGCGACCGTCGCGATCGTCGGCGAGGTGCCGCTAAGTCGCCTCCGTCACGCGATTGCCCCCTACCCCACCCGCAGCGAGGTCTGGCTGAAGCTGCTCGAGCGCTACGAAGAGGACGCTTAGACCGTCGAGCGCTGCTTCAGGTCGTCCAGCAGGTCCGTCGGGAACCCGGCGACCTGGTCGAGGTCGTCGACCGACTGGAAGCCGCCGAGGCGCTCGCGGTGGGCGAGCAGGCGGGTCGCCTGGGTCACCGAGAGGTTCTGTTCGCGCAGCTGCTCGAAGGTGACGGTGTTGAGGTTGATCTCACCGCCGGATTGTCCGCCCATGTCAACCGGACGTGCGGCGGGATCGGGGACCGAGTAGGTCGGCTGGGGAGCGGCAGCCGCCGGGGGCGGAGTCGGCGGTTCAGGGCTGGGCGGCACCGGTGCCGGTGGAGGCGTCGGCGGCGCAAAGGGCTCAGCCGCCGTCGGAGGCGGAGTCGGCGGAGCGAATGACTCAGCCGGAGTCGGGGTCGGTTGCGAGAAGGCCTCGGCGGGGGGCGGTGGCGGAGTTGGAGGCGCGAAGGACTGCTCCGGCGGAGGCGTCGGAGCTGGCGCGGCCGGGGGCGGCGGAACCGCCGCCGGTGCACCCCCCTGCACCGACCGAATTGCGGCCTGCTCGGCTTCGTTGGCGCGCTGCTCGGCCAGGCGGGCACGCTCTTCGGCCTCGGCGACGTTGCGGCGGATCTCCTCCAGCCGGCGATCTTTGGCTTCCTCTTCGGCCCGGCGTTCCTCCAGGCGTTTGGCCTCGGCGGCGCGCTCTTCGGCAGCTTTGGTCCGCTCTTCGATCTGGCGCAGGCGCTCCTCGGCCTCTTTCATCTCCCGCTCGCGGGCCTGGCGTTCCTCCTCGAGCCTCTGCTCGGCGCTGCGCAGATCCGCCGGGGGCGAGGGCACCGCCTGCAGGCCCTGCTGCGCGTCCTGGATCGGCTGCGGCCCACCGGCAGGAGGCGGCACCGAGCCGTGCTGCTGCAGCTGTTCGGCCTCGGCCAGGCGACGATCGGCCTCGGCTCCGATCCGCTGCTGCTCGGAGCGGACCTCCTCGACCTTGTCGCGCACGCGCTGTTCGGCGGCGGCGGGGTCGTATTCGCCGGGCGCGGGGGTCCCCCCCGGGACCGGGGGCAGCGGCACGGAAGGCACCGCCGCGAGCTCGCCGGTCGGGGGCTGCACGGTCGTCGCCTCCTCCCAGGGGGGCAACTGCCCCGAGGGCGGCACCTGGCCGGTGGCCTGCGCTTCGGCCACCGCCCGTTCGTTCGCGACCCGCGCCTCGGCGAGCCGCTGCTCGGCCAGCGCCGCGTCGCGCTTGCCCTTGCGGCCGATCTTGAGCCCGAAGAGGCTCATCTCGGTGAAGCCTTTCTTGCCCTCCGGCGACTCCGCGCCGGCAGCCACGGGCGCGGGCGGCGCGGCGGGAGCGGCGGGGGCGCCTGCGGCCGGCATCGGCTGGCCCTTCTTCTGCGCCTTGCGGCGGGCGCGCTCTTCCTTGCGTCGCTGCAGCTCGGCTTTGCGCGCCTCGCGCATCTGGGCGCGTTTCGCCTGCTGTTCGGCGCGCTGGCGGCGCTTGCGGTCCTTCGCCGACTCCCCGGCGGGGGCGGCCCCGGGCGCCGGCGCGGCGGCGACGCCCGGAGGCGGGGTCGAAGCGCCGGGAGGCGGGACCGACTGGCCGGTGGGCGGCGGGGTGGCTGGAGCCGGCACGGCAGTGGGCACGGCCGACATCTCGGCGGTCTGGGCGGCGGCCGGAGTCGCGGGGCCGGCCTGGGCGGGCGGCTGCTGCGCCGCCGGCTGCTGGGCGCGCTTCGCCTCCTTGTCCTTGGCCCGTCGCTGCGTGATCCGCACGATCAGCAGCAGCAGCAGGATCGCGACCAGCAGGGCGCCGACGAAGTAGGCGGTGTTGTCGCTCACGTAATCGCTCGCCTTTTCGGGGAAAGAGTCGGCGCTGGCCTCCGCGGGAGCGGCCATAACAACCGCGATGATCCCAGCGAGGGCGGCGGGGATGCTCCTCCGGCTTCGCATCGACGTGCATCCTTGCATGTAGTTCGGCAGTTTCAACCTCAACGCATCCTTCCCTTGAACTCTCGCTCGACCTCTCGGCGGACGTCGCGGTCGGCGATCTCCCGGCGCCGGTCGCGACCCTCCTTGTTTCGCGCCAAAGCCAGCTCCACCTTTGCCCGCGGCCCTTTGAAATAGATCCTGGTTGGGATCAGGGTCAGTCCTTTCTGCGCGGTTTTCCCGACCAGCCGCTCGATCTCCTCCTTATGCAAGAGCAGCTTCCGCGGCCGCTCGGCGGCATGGGCATCGACTGCCGAGTACTCGTAGGGCGGGATATGCAGCTTGCGAAGCCAAACCTCGCCCCCGTCCACCACCGCGTAGGCATCGGTCATCTGCGCCTTGCCGCTTCGCAGCGCCTTCACCTCCGAGCCCTGCAGGACGATCCCGGCCTCCATCTTCTCCACCCACTCGAACTTGTGGCGGGCACGGCGGTTGGTGACGACGTCGCCAGAGGCCGGCTCTCTTTTCTTCTTCTGCTTTTTGCTCATTCGGACTCCTCCCCGGCCAGCTCGACCTCGGCCCGGCCGCGCGGTGCATCGACTCCCGCAACCCGGACGGATATCGGATCGCCGAGGTTGATGCGACCCCCCTCGCCACGCCCGACCAGCGCCACCTCGGCCCGGTCGAGCTCGTAGCGGTCGCCCGGCAGCCGCCGCGCCGGCAGCATCCCCTCGTAGACGTCGCCGAGCTCGCCGCGGAAGGAAACGAAGGCGGCCGAGCGGATCACGCCGGAGACCTCCCCCTCGAAGACGGCGTCGAGGCCGCGCTCGCCGAGCTCCCGTTCGAGCAGGTAGGCGGCGCAGACGTCGTCGGCCGCGCGCTCGATCTGCGCCGACTCCCGCTCGCGCGCCGAGCAGTCAGCGGCCGCGTCCCGGGCTTCGGCGAGCGTCGGCGCCTCCTCCCCCTCGCCCAGCAGCGCCAGCAACGCCCGGTGGCAGACGAGGTCCGGGTAGCGACGGATCGGCGAGGTGAAGTGGCAGTAAGCAGAGCTAGCGAGGCCGGCGTGGCCGATGTTGCGCTCGCTGTAGTAGGCGGGCTTCAGGGATCGCAGCACCAGCGAGGTGTACGCCCGGCGCCCGTGCCCCCGCCGCTCGGCCTCCTTCCGCACGAGACGGCTCGCCTCGGCGGCGATCCGGCCCGCCTCGCTCGGCGCCAGGCCGCCCTTGACCGGCGGCGTCGGCACGCCCAGGGCGGCGAGCTTTTCGAGCAGGGTCTCGATCCGCGCCGCGTCGGGCTGGGCGTGGACGCGGTAGATCGCCGGCACCCGCTCCCGCTCCAGCAGCTGGGCGACCTGCTCGTTGTTGAGGATCATCAGCCGCTCGATCAGCCGGTGGGCCTCGGTCTGGGCGACGCCCTGGGCGGCGACGACGTTGCCCTCGGCATCGAAGACGAACTCCGGCTCGGAGGATTCGACGTCGAGGCTGGTGGCGCCGCGATGTTCGCCGAGCCCGGCGGCGACCTCGCGGGCCGCCGCGAGCGGTTCGGCGACCTCGGCCGGAGCCTGGCGCCGGCCGGCGAAGATGTCATCTAACTCGTCGTAGTTGAGGCGAGCGTCGGAGCGGATGCGGCTGCGGTAGAAGCGGGCGCGCCGGACCTCCATCCCCGGCCCGAGCTCGATCTCGCTCGTCACCGCCAGCCGCTCGACCCCCGGCGCCAGGCTGCAGGCTTCGCTGCTGAGCGCATGCGGCAGCATCGGCTCGACCGTGCCCGGCACGTAGGTGCTGTTGGCCCGCCGCCGCGCCTCCTGGTCGAGCAGCGACCCTGGTTTGACGTGGGCGGCGACATCGGCGATGTGGATCCAGACGCGGGCGCCATCGCCCTCGCGCTGGGCGGAGACGGCGTCGTCGAAATCACGCGCGCTCGCCGGGTCGACGGTGAAGGTCGCGAGCGCGGTCAGGTCCCGCCGGGGCCCGCTTTCGCGCTCCGCCCACCGGGCCGCTTCCCGCGCTTCCCCCTCGATCGTCGGCCGGAAGCCGCGGAAGCCGAGCTCATCGCGCAGCAGCTCCTCGACCGTCTCGCGCGCCGGCCGCTGCGCCCTGGCGCCATCGTTTCCAGACTTCTCCCCCTTCTGGGGGGGTCGATCCTGGAAACGATCGTGCTTTCGCCCTGAAGAGCGGCTGCGGCGCTGCGGCGGCCCACTGCGGCTGCGCTCGCGCCGTCCCCTGCCCCGACCCGGCATCAGCGGGCTTCTGAGACCCGACGGGCGAGGACGTCGAGGGCGCGCTGCCTCGCCTCGTCCGCCGGCGTCGCCGGGTCGTCCTTCGCTTTCACGTCCGGATGGATGCCATGGCTCTCGGCCAGGTTTACCCCCTCCGGGGTGAAGTACTCGCCGACGGTCAGCTTCAGGGCGCCCCCGTTGGAGAGGGCCTGCTCCTCCTGGAAGACCCCCTTGCCGAAGGAACGGGTGCCGACGACGGGGGTATCCGCGTCATCGGCCAGGGCCGCGGCGAGGATCTCGGCCGCAGAAGCGGTGCCCCCGTCGATCAGGACGACGACCGGCAGCCTCGAGATCGGGTCCCCCGGAGTCTTGTGGACGCTGTCTCCCTGCGTCCGCGATTTCGTCGTCACCACTACTTCGCCCTCGGGCAGAAAGACGTTCGCGCTCAGGACCGCCTGGTCGAGCAGGCCGCCGGGGTTGTGGCGGAGGTCGAGGACGATCCCCTCCGCCCCTTCCTCTTCGACCTTGATCACCCCGCGCCCGAGCTGCGCGTGGGCTTCTTCGCTAAAGCTGAGCAGGCTGACGTAGCCGAGCTTCGTCTCCTTCACGGTCTCGACCTTGCTGCTGACGTTGGGCAGCGTCACCTCCGCCCGGGTGATCGTCAGCTCCCGCACCTTGCCGCTCTTGCCGTCGCGGACGCCGATCGTCACCTCGGTCCCTTCCGGGCCCTTGATCTTCTTCGTCGCCTCGTTGCTGCTCTGACCGGGGATCGACTTGCCTTCCACCGAGACGATCGTGTCGCCGGGCTTGATACCGGCCTCTTCCGCCGGCGAGCGCTTGAAGACCTGCGCCACCCGCAGACCCTTCTTGACCTCGATCACGGAGGTCCCGATGCCCGCGTAGCGCCCTTCGATCTGCTGGTTGAAAGCTGCGAGGCTTTCCGGCGAGAAGTATTCGCTGAAGCGGTCGTCGTGGCGGCGGCGCAGGTCCCTCACCATCCCCTGCAGCGAGGAGTTGCTCAGCTCCTGCTCGCCGACCGGCCGGAAGTAGCTGCCTTCGATCGCTTCCGCGGCCTCGCTCGTCAACGCCCCCGTTTCGGCAACGAACACCTCGCGCAGTGGTTCGGGCAACGTCTGTGGATGGCCTCCTAGCCAGAGCCCGGCGGCCATGACGGCCACCAGCGCCACCGCGAAGGCCACGGCCCCGCGTCCGCTCACGCGGGCCTCAGACCTTGAGGAAGCGGCGCAGGGTGACGCCGGAGCCGATCGTCGAGACGAGGATCGAGGCTGCGAAGAGGATGCCGACCAGAGCCGGGAAGGCCAGGGTCGAGTTGTTCTGCGCCGCGAGGACGCCGATCGAGTCGCTCAAGGGGTCGACGACGGTGATCTTGCCCAGCCACAGGATCAGTATGGCCAGCAGCCCCCCCGCGAAGCCGACGACCACGCCCTCGATCATGAACGGCCAGCGGATGAACCAGCGGGTGGCGCCGACCAGGCGCATCACCTCGACCTCGCGGCGGCGGGTGTAGATCGAGAGCCGGATCGTGTTGCCGATCAGCATCAGCGAGGCGAGCACCAGCAGCGCCGTGATCACGGTGAGGACGATCTTCAGCGCGCTCGTCACCTGCTCGATCTTCGCCGAGGACTGCTGGCGGTCGAACGGGTTGCTGATGATCGAGGAGATCGGCTTGCCCTGCGGGCCCTGCGGGTAGACCGCGGCGCGCACTCCGTCCAGGTTGGCAGCGTCGTCGGCCTTGACTTCGAAGCTGTTGGGCAGCGGGTTCGAGTTCAGCTCTTCGACGATCGTCTTGTCCTTCAATTCGCTCTTCAGCGTCGCCAGCGCTTCACCCTTGCTGATGAAGGTGACTTCGGCCACGTGCGGGATCGCTTCCAGCTTCCGCTGCAGGGCGTTGATTTCCGCTTTGGTCGCGTCGTCGTAGAGCGCGTACTGGACGTTGAGCTGGTCGCGGACTTCTTCGCTCTTGCCCTGGGCGGTCTGGAAGATCGGGATCAGCATCCCCAGCAGGACGACGGTGACGACCGTGGTCACGATCGCGGCCAGGGACGGGGCGCCGTTGCGCTTCAGCGCGCGCAGGGCCTCCTGGAAGAAGAAAGCAATTCGTCCCATGCTCAGCTCAGGTGGTCGTGGTCGGAGTGGCCGTTGGTAAGTGGCTCGCCCTCGGCGCCGACGCCCATCCCAGCCCGCATCCGCAGGCCGAATTCGGTCGTCGACTCCTCGGTGTAGCCGCCGCTGACCTCGTCGCGGACGACGCGGCCCTCGTAGAGCTCGATCACGCGCCGGCGCATGTTGTCGACCATCTCGCGGTCGTGGGTGACGACGACGACGGTCGTGCCGGCCTTGTTGATCCGGTAGAGCAGCTGCATGATCCCGATCGAGGTGACCGGGTCGAGGTTTCCGCTCGGCTCGTCGGCCAGCAGCAGCGGCGGGTGGTTGACGAAGGCGCG